>ENA-OPZW01000001-OPZW01000001.1-human-gut-metagenome-genome-assembly--contig:-NODE-1-length-39443-cov-1.416523_pt1 | contig 39443 bp, 52 predicted proteins | sample MGYA00242486_ERZ504509 | MGnify/ENA primary metagenome ERZ504509 (study PRJEB26092, sample SAMD00036233) | human gut metagenome | host: Homo sapiens | study: EMG produced TPA metagenomics assembly of the...
TTTATTTGTATTTCGGAAATAAGATTATAATAATTTTTATAACTTTTGGTAACATTACTATAAGCATTGCAGGAATTACAAAAGTTAAAATCCAAGATCCTTTTCTACTTTCAATCAATTCCCATTTTCCTTCTAACTTACATTTTCGATATAGCATTTCTAAGAAATCATTAGATATACTCAAAGCTTCGTCATAATCATCCGTTTCAATATGCAATATAATTAATGCGTTTTTATCGTACGAGGATAAAATAAATTTTTACCATATAACCCATCTGTAATGATATGATTTAATTTTTCTTTATATCCGATAAATTGTAATTCGCCTTCTAAATTTAATTTTGGTAATACAATAGAATTAATACGACTTACACAGTCAATGAAACAATCATACGGAACCATATCATGTGTGGTATAAAATATTAACGCCTCAAAAATATTATTAATATCGTTTTTGCAAATTGAATTATAATTATTATACGGAAAAGATAATATTAAATGCGAAAGGAAGCGAAAGCCTCCGGACGCATTATTTTTTTACCTGAAAAGCACAGAAAGAGAGGTGAGAACGTGCGAAACTACCGATATTTGACATTCGGCGACCGCGAGAAAATCGAGACGGAATACGCAGCCGGAGGACGTCCGGCCGACATTGCGATCGACCTCGGCGTCCATGTGGCGACTATCTATAAAGAACTGAAAAGAGGCGACACCGGCCAGCTCGACAAGAACATGCGCCGAGAGTATAGCGCCGAACTCGCCCAGCGCCGACTCATTGAGAGCTTTAAGTGCCGCGGGCGAAAATCCCCCACTATATAAAAAAGAAAGGAGCGACAACATGGCAGCATTACACGAAATAGCTCGGCAGTACGCCGAAGAAATCCGCGACGGTATAGCGTGGGTGATTATATGGAAAACTGGCCGAAGCTGGCACGCTGAAAGCGTCTGGCTCAACCAAGACTCTGACACCTTCGAGCTGGAGGATCTGAGCCACTGCACCACAATTCTGGAGCAGGATCCGAACGCTGTCATGGTGAACGGCTACTACTGCGGGCACTTCGGCGAGAACATGACGATCGCAGAACTGGAGGCCGGTATTCTCTGGCACTACGAAGGCGGCCGCAATCTCCTGAAAGACTCGACGGCCTTCCCTCCTGAGCCGATACCACGTCCGGAAAACCTCCCGGCAGATATTCCATGGTACGGAAAGGAAACCACCGAGGAACCGGATCCCTATATATTCGACGGCTACATGAGCGTCGAGGACTACGAGAAACGCCAGCAGCTCATAGCTGCGGATCAGGCGCGAAGCGATCCACTCCCGGACGAGCCGCCACCAGAACCTCAGCACACAGAGCTCACGATCCAGATCGGCCAACCTGCCGCCACTGCCCTGCTCGGCGCTCTCGCCGACGCAATAAAGGCAGCAGCTCACGCAGTCCGGCAACTCATGGACGAGCTCGCGGAGCGGTTCCGGAAGTTCCGGCAATACACAAGAAAGGCCGTGGACACTTTTGTGGACTCCCTACTATATAGAGCCAACACCCACCCGAAATGGTGGCACCTATACAAACACGCACGGAAATGGAGAACCCGGAAGAAATACAAGCGGCTGCTTATGAGGCAGCTATGCAGCAGGCTGGCCGCTGGATAGGAGGTGATCCCATGAACGACTCGCGAAACCTAAGCGGGCCCGTACTCATGCCCAGCGCGACGGCTGCCGCTATGAAGTATGCCAAGAGTGCGGGCTGGACTGGAATGTAAGCAAGCAGGCGGTGATCCCGTGGTACGGCTACAAGTGCCCGATCTGCCGCAGCAAATACAGAAAAGGAGCAAAACCATGAGAAACGAAGTAATTTACGACAAAAACGGGCGCCCGGACATTATGGTGGTTTTTACCCCGTCCGAGCTGGGACTCCCTGACACCCTGAGAGGCCGCAAGGTTAAGGAATACGCGATCAGCAAGTACCAGAACACATTGATCGACGGCGTTCCGTACTCTCTCCCATTTATGAAACCGGCTGTGAATATCAACCACGACGAAGCGATCCGCCTCTGCGAGAGCAAGGGCGAAGGCTGGCACCTGATCACTAACGACGAATGGGTGGCTCTCGGCTTCTGGAGCTGGGACAACGACACCATGCCGACCGGAAATACTGCGAGCGGCAAAAGCCACAGCCACCCAGAACAGACCGGCACTACATACGAAGGAGGCTGCGGCAAGACGTTGACCGGATCCGGCCCGGTTCAGTGGAATCACGACGGCACGGCCTACGGTGTAGCTGACATGAGCGGTAACATCTGGGAGCACGTCGGCGGCGTTCGGTTTATGGACGGTATGCCGCAGGTGATCCCGAACAATGGCGCAGCCTATGGCGCGGATCAGTCCAAAGACTCTCCAGAGTGGGAGGCAATCTACACCGAGGACGGCGATCCGGTTTACTACAACGTACACAACGGCGAGATCACACTCCAGCCGGTACACCCGGACGGCACCGACTATGACGGCGTAAAGTTCACGGATCTGGAAGTTCGCAGCGACATGGACGCACCGGACAGGCTGAAAGACCTCGGCCTCTATCCTGCCGACGACTACGAAAGCGACGAATACTTCTGGCTCGACTCTAACGGCGAGCGGGTTATTTATCGCGGGGGCGCCTGGGGCAACGGTTCGGCCGCTGGTGTGTTCTCCCTCCACGGCCACAACTCCCGCAGCCGTGCGTCCGCGGGCATCGTCTTCCGTGCCGCTTGCGTTCGGTTTATCTGCGACTCTGACACTCTGGACGATCTGGACTCTGACAAGAAGCAGCCAGAACCAAAAAAGCGTAGCATTTTAGCTCCGGACTTTATCGGACGGATCAAGCAGGCACTCGCCCGGCAGTTTCAGAAGCTCTACGAAGCCGCACACGGCGAGGATCCGGAAGGCTTCGCTGAACTGGCCGAGAAGGCAACAGACGAAGAACTCGCCAAGGCTGCAAAACTCAGCGCCACACTGGCTCAGGTGAACGCAGCCGTGGATATGTACGAGCTGACCGCTAAGCAGTTAAAGCTCGCAGCCACAACCTCGATCACAATCAAAACGGAGGTGAACGACCATGAATGAGCTCCGGGACATATTCACGAAATACAAAGCAGTCGTATTTTTTGACACTGAGACAACCGGGCTCGAAGCTGAAAGCTGCCAGATCATTGAACTGGCAGCGATCAGAGTCGAGAAAACCGAACGGGGCACCCTCCGCATGGCCGACAGCGCCGACGTGTTCGTGAAGCTGCCGGAAGGTGAGCGGATCCCTCAGAAGATCGTCGAGCTAACAGGAATCACAGACGAGCAGCTCGAAAACGAAGGAATCACCGAGGCTGAGGCTGCGCTCGCTTCACTGAGTTGATCGGCGGCGGCCGCGTCCTTCTGGTAGCCCACAATGCACAGTTTGATCTCCTGTTTACTGCTGAAATGCTCCGGAGACACGGAAACGGTGGCCCGGAAGCCCTGAAAGCTGCCGACTATCTGGACAGCCTAACCGTTTACAAAGACCGCCGGGCATATCCTCACAAGCTGGCGAACGCGATCCTCACCTATAAGCTGGAGGACAAGGTTCAGAACTCCCACAGAGCGATCGACGACGTGGCGGCACTGTTTGAGGTGTGCAAAGCCATGGACGCGGAACGCTCCGATCTTCTCAGTTATGTGAACGTGTTCGGATATAACCCGAAGTATGGAGTAAGTGGGAAACGGATCGAAAAGGTGGCCTACTGGCCACAGAATTTCAACAAATACATGCAGGCTCCGAGCTATACGCTCCCGGCCAAACTCAGACAAAGAAGGAGGTAACAGAAATGCGAAGCAGCTCGCTGAAAGTATACAGCCCGGTGGAATACACCGGGTACAAAGAAAAAAGAAGCGGCCACCCGTCGGAACCGGGAAGCCGCACAGGCAATCGAAAAACCACACGAAAGCCTAAGCCTATTTTATACCGGCTGCGCCGTTTTTGCAAGCGCCTGAACTGGAAAGGGATCGGCGGGCTGGCAGTCACCACAGTGGTGATCGTGTTCGCAGTGCGCGGCGTCGTGGGTATGTTCTCAGAACGCGCCCAGACAAAAACAGCCCCGATCACAACCAGCAGCCCGGCGGCCGAGGAATCTCAGCCCTACGTTTTTTACTACAAGGACGGGCAAGCCGTAAGCTGGGAGGACGTCACAGACGCATGGGCCGCAGAGGCAGGGATCCAGAAGCGCTACGCTCTCACTGACGCCGAGCGACTGGAGATCGCTCAGGTGCTCACGGCCGAAGCTGGAGGCGAACCCTTCGCCGGAAAGATCGCAGTAGCTCAGTGTATTCTCCAGACCTGCGAGGACGAAGGGATCCGACCGGACGAAGTGCTGCGCGTGTACGCATATAGCAAGCGCCGACCGGAACCGACTCAGGAAGCCCTCGAAGCCGTGCAGGACGTGTTCGACTTCGGGATCATGGCAACGACCGAGCCGATCAAATACTTTTACGCTCCCGCTCTCACGGACAGCGAGTGGCATGAGTCCCAGATCTATGTAATGACCATTAACGGACACCGATTTTTTAAGGAGGCAACCGAATGAATAACGAAAACAAGCCAAGCGTGATCTCAGAGCTCACGGCTGCACTTGCCAGCATGGCGGAACGCGCCGCCGCTGCTGAGGCCGAAGCCGAGCAGTACAAGAAAAGCTCAGGCGAATGGTATCAGTTTTACACCAGCAAAGACAAGGAACTGAGAGACACGCAGGCAGAACTCCAGAAAGCCCGCGAAGCTCTGGAAGTAAAGGAAGGAGAACAGAACCATGGCAACGACAAAGAAAGCGATAGCTGAGGCCGATCAGGCCGCAGAAATCAAAGAAGCAACCGCAGCACCCACCACAGAGTCGGAAACTCCGGCCGTAACACTGGACGAGCTGGAAAGTATGGATATGAACATGTTCGACACAGAGGAAACCGAAAGCGCTCCGCGTCCGGTATGGCGTATCACTGACGACGGCTGCGCCGACTGGGCCTGCCGAAAAATCGCAGAAGAAAAGACAGAACTCGACCGAATCACCGCGCTGGGCGAAAACCAGATCGAGAAGATCCAGCAGAGAATTGACGCCGCTCAGCGCAGATATGAAAACGGCACCCGTTTTCTCACCGGAAAGCTCGCGGAATACTTCGAGACAGTTCCACACAAGACAACCAAGACAAAGCACAGCTACCGCCTTCTCTCTGGCACTCTGGTGAAGAAAATCGGCGGCCGCACCATGAAACAGGACGACGACGCACTGCTGGCCTACCTGAAAGCCTCAGACAACGAGGACATGATCCAGACCACAGAGAAACCAAAGTGGGGCGAGTTCAAGAAGCGGCTCGAAATCGTAGGCGGCCAGATCGTAGACAAAACCACCGGCGAGCTGGTGGAGGGCGTGCAGATCATTGAAAAGCCGGACACCTTCACGGTGGACGTGTAAGGAGGTAGCGTATGGCAACAACTAAGGAAACAGCGGCCGCTAAGACGGCCACCACCCCACCGGTACCGCTGACGCTGCAGCAGAAGTTCATCAAGTTGCGCGAAGCCGTTCCCTCTATCACCCAGAAGGTCCACAGCGACGGCGTAAAGTACAAGTTCGCGAAGATCTTCGACGTGTACCAGCTTCTCACTCCGGCCATGAATGAGTTCGGCGTCAATTTTGACATTGTAGGCGAGCAGGCAACCCGGCACAGTGAAAACGGGGATCCGATCTACTACTCCAACTTCACACAGCACACCAGAAACGGCGACCGCATTGTCTGGGTGTACGAGGCCGACCTCACGATCCGCTGGACGAACGCAGACAACCCGGATGAGACTCTGGAAGTTACTCTACACGCAATCGGAACGAACGACGGAGGCCCGGACAAGGCCAAAGGCTCCGCGTGGACGTACTGCCTCAAATACTACCTGTTCGAGAAGTTCGGCATTGATCAGGCGACGACGATCCAGACATGAGCGACCACAGCAGCGACCCCCCTCAGCAGAGCCAGAAACAGCACACAGGAGCTCAGAACGGGAACCGGCAGGGAAACACCCAGCCGCAGGCACAAAATGGCCAGACGGGGCGCTCAGGCGCCGCACGACCACTCTCAGACGCTCAGCTCTCCCGACTCTACCGTAAAGGCGAGGACGCCGGGTACTCTCAGCAGTCGATCAACGAATGGATCCTGAAAAAATACGGACAGCAGGATCCGCACAACCTGACGCGGGCCCAGTACGACGAAGCCTGCGCCGCTATGGACAACGCAAAGCAGCAAGGAGGACAAGACAATGCTTAATCATGTGGAGCTTCTGGGCCGTCTGGCTCAGGAGCCTGAAATCAGATACACACAGAGCGGCACACCAGTGGCGAGCTTCGACCTCGCCGTGCAGGTACCGAGTAAGAACAAAGACGCCGCTCCGGACTATATCCCGATCGTGTGCTGGAGAGAACGCGCCGAGTTTTGCGGCCGCTACCTCTCCAAAGGCCGCCAGATCGTAGTTGAGGGCCGGATCTCCACCCGTAAATGGAAGGACGAGAAAACCGGGCAGAACCGCAAGGCCGTGGAAGTTGTGGCCTCAAACATTTACTTCGCAGACAGCAACGGAGGCAACGCAAATGGCAATCCTCAGCCCGCCAACAACGACGGATTTATGGACATACCGGACGACGGACAGCTTCCTTTTAACTAATAACACCGACCGAAGGACGACCGCCGGACAGACCGGCGGAACTCTACGGCCAAACCAGAAACAAACCACGAAAGGAGGTGCCGACAGTGGCATGGATCCAAATTCACCAACAACTGAAAGACCACCGCAAGGTGCTGGCTGCTGCTGACGAGCTCGACATTGAACCGGCTCACATGCTCGGCCTGCTGATCTCGTTCTGGCTCTGGGCCATTGATAACGCACCGGACGGATCCCTCGCTGGAATATCCGACAGAATGATCGCAAGAGCGGCCCAGTGGGACAAAGATCCGGAGGAATTTGTGGCCGCCCTGACCTCTGCGTCCCTGCTGGACGCAACAGAGGACGGCGTTCTGGAGATCCACGACTGGAGCGAGTACACCGGAAAGCTGATCGAACAGCGAGAAAATGAGAAAAACCGTTCGAGAGCCCGCCGCGCTGCTGCTAAGTCAAACGACCGGAGGACGACCGACGGACAGTCTGCGGACGCAAGCAAGAGCGACCAGAAAAAGACCGCAGGTAGAGTAGACCAGACCAGAGTAAACCAGAGTAGACCAGAAAATAAGGGGGATACCCCCATAACCCCCGCGACCGAGAAGCAGCCAAGCGCTCAGGAGCGACGTTTCGCAGAGTTCTGGACTGCATACCCGAAGAAAGTCGGCAAGAAAGCCGCACAGAAGGCATGGGAAAAGGCAAAGCCTGACGCCGAACTGTTCGAGAAGATCATGCAGGCAGTGGCAACAGCTAAAACCTCGGAACAATGGCTGCGAGAAGGTGGCCGCTTCATTCCCAACCCGTCAACGTGGATCAATCAGGGGCGATGGGACGACGAACCTCTCCCACCTGCCGGATCCGGAAGCTATCAACAGCGACCGGGTGGAAATTGTGGAAAACCTGACACCATGGACGTACTCGCGGGGATAATCGCAGACGAGGAAGGAGGCTTCGAGATATGACAAAAGCAGACGCGGCTCGGCTGGTGGCGATCGTCGTCACCGCCTACCCGAATTTTGACAAGTTCAAGGACGCGAAAGCAATCGAGGCCACGGTGAACCTCTGGGCTATGATGTTTGAACAAGACGAATCCGGGATCGTAGCGCTGGCGGTCAAAAAACACATTGCAACAAACAAATGGCCGCCGAGCGTGGCCGAAATCCGGGAGATCATGCTGGAGATCCAGCACCCGGAGCTCATAGAGCCGGACAAGGCATGGCTGGCCGTGAGCGACCTCATGTACAGCGCCGGACAATTCAACCACGGAGATCTCTCCTGCCAGCTCCCGCCTCTGGTGGCGCGGGCCGTTGAGTCAATCGGCTGGACTTCCCTCTGGGAAATGCACCGCAGCGCATACATAGGCGGCAAGCCCGGCATGGATCGGGTAGCTTCATGCAACAGTACACGCCAATGTACGAACGGGAAAAGGCCCGCAGCATGACACCGGCACAATTAACTGAGAAGATCGACAACGTGGCCGGATCCCTTCCAGACAAAGGCCAACGCCTGATCGGGTACCGAGAAAGCGAACGCCGCAGGAAAGAGCAGGAAATAGCAGCGCTCACCCGCGGAGCCCTTCGGCTGGATAACCAGATCGCCGAAAAGACGAAGCTCGAACTCAGAGGGGAGGTGCTGGGATGATCCTACAAGGCGACGCACTGGAGGAACTCAGAAAGCTGCCGGACAAATGCTGCAGCGTCTGCGTAACTTCACCGCCCTACTACAACGCCAGAGACTACGGAGCAGCCGATCAGCTCGGAACCGAAAGCTCTCCGGAGGAATACATCCGCAAGCTGGTGGAAGCCTTCCGGGAAGTCGCCAGAGTCCTGAAAGACGACGGCACCCTCTGGCTGAATATCGGCGACAGCTACGCGAGGCATATCGAGGACGGAGGGATCAAACGCAAGGATCTGATCGGGATCCCGTGGCTGCTGGCTCTGGCTCTCAGAAGTGACGGCTGGTACCTCCGGGCGGACATTATCTGGAACAAACCCAACGCCATGCCGGAAAGTGCCAAAGACAGACCAACAAGATCTCACGAGTATGTTTTTTTACTCAGTAAAGCGGCCGCCTATTACTACGACGCCGAGGCCGTCAAGGAGCTGGCCGTCGGGTACGATCCGAAAAAGCCCGGCCGGAAGCGCGGCAACGCGAAAACCTTCCGCGGCGGCACCGCCTACACTCACGATCAGGCCAAAGCCAACAGCTCTGAGGTAGATCGAGGCAGCCACGGGCTCCAGAGAAATGAAACCGGCAAGAGAAACCGCCGGGACGTCTGGACAATCGCCACACGGCCATATAAAGGCGCCCACCTCTCCACGTTCCCGGAGGAACTGGCCAAGATCTGCATACTGGCCGGGAGTAAACCGGGCGACACGGTTCTGGATCCGTTCTCAGGAAGTGGAACCACAGGAGCCGCAGCCCTCAAAGAAGGGCGGAACTATATCGGGATAGAGATTAACCCGGACACCTGCAAAATACAAGAGCAGCGACTTGCTGAGGCTGCTCAGGAAGGAGCCAAACCATGAAACGCGGTGAAATTTATTACATTGAAAGCACATACCGGGAAACCGGAAGCGAACAGCGAGGCGGCCGCCCTGCGGTGATCGTCTCAAATGACAAGAACAACGAAAACAGCGAGGTTGTGGAAGTGGTATACATGACCACCAAACCGAAAAAACGACCTCCCTACTCATGTATTTATCCGGAGCGCACTCTCCCCTTCTACTGTCTTATGTGAACAGGTAAACAGTGTAAGCACGAAGCGGATCGGGACACTGATCGGAAAACTGACAAAGAGCGAGCTCGCAGCCGTGGACTCTGCTCTGGCAATCTCTCTGGGGATCGACTTCATGGATCCGAAGCCCGCAGCCAAAGAAGCGGAGCATTTACTGGAAGAAATGAGCAAGCAGCCACTCCAGATCGTCCGGCCGGATCCAGACATTGAAAAGATCAAGCTCGAAACGGAGCGCGATCTCTACCGGAATTTATACAATGAGCTGCTGAGCAAAACCGTGAAAGGAGCAAGCGCATGAGAAAAAAACTGGTTTACATCTGCTCCCCATGCCGCGGGGACATTGAAAAGAACATAGAAAAGGCCCAGCGCTACTGCCGCGAAGCCGTCGAACTCTGGGACGACGTGATCCCGATCGCGCCTTATGTATATTTTACCCAGTTTCTTGACGACACCAAGCCGGAGGAACGCGCCGCGGGCATGGACATGGGCCTCTCGCTTCTGGCCATGTGCGACGAGCTCTGGGTTTATGGTATCGAGAATCCGAGCGAAGGCATGAGAAACGAGATCAAATACGCGAAGCAGCACCAGATCCCGATCCGGGACGCTGCCGAGCTTTACAGAAACCGCGAAGCCAAAACACTTCCGATCGGTGACGCCCTGATCGTCCTCCCCTCTCACGTCGGGAACCTGAACGGAGTCGCCGCGATTGAATCCACACCGTGCGGATCAATGGCGAAATGATCTTAGACCTTGCGATCGAGCTCAGACGCCACCCCGGCCATGACATCACACTGGAGGCCGACAAAGGCGCAGGCTCGGAGGTAGATCAATGAGTTGGGACACGGTTCCGGGAAGAAATGGCGAAGGCTACCCGGATCCGACAGCCAGCACCGCCCTTGCACGGGTGCAGCATAGCCAGAAAGGGCTCCAGAGCAAGCGAGCCGGTGAACACTTCGAGAATATGATCACCGCAAGCCTGAACTGGTACTGCGACAAGGGCGTGGCCTTCGTTGAAAAAACTCCGGAGCCCATGAAGCCACTCAGGAAGCCAGACCGACAGGGCCGGTTCCTTGCTTGCTACACCAAAGCCGGGCAGCCTGACTTCAAGGGAACGCTCGCAGGCGGCCGGGCCGTGGTATTTGAGGCAAAGCACACCGACAGCGACAAGATCGACCAGAGCCGCCTCACCCCTGAGCAGGTGGAAAGCCTGACGCTCCACCACAAGCTCGGAGCTGCTGCCTTCATCATGGTGAGCGTGGGGCTGGAAAACTTCTACCGGGTGCCGTGGGAAGTATGGCGAGACATGAAACAACTCTACGGGCGCAAACACATGAAGCTCGAAGATCTGGAGCCGTACCGCGTGCAATATATCGCCGGGATCCTCAAACTGCTGGAAGGTGTGGAGATCGACTACACCGAGGAAGGAGGCACGCCATGAAATGCGAATACTGCGAGCTCCGCAGAGTCGGGCCTTTTGTAATTTCAAAAGCCTGCACCATGCTGAGCGGAAAGATCATAAACAAACAGACGGGCGAACCGTTAAAAATTTGTATGCACCACATGGTCTACCCGGATCCGTGTATGAACAACGGGAACGGCTGCGGGCTCTACAAATCACAGAAAGGAGATCAAGCCAATGAACAACGCACTGCTGAGCAGTAAAAACATGTGCTGGTGCACTCCGCCGGATTTTTTCGCGGAACTGGATCGCGAGTTTCATTTTGAACTGGATCCGGCCAGCACCGACAAAAGCGCCAAGTGCGCGAAACACTTCACGCCGGACGACGACGGCCTAAAGCAAGACTGGGGGGGGTATCGCGTGTTCTGCAATCCGCCATACGGCCGAGCGATCGCAGACTGGGTACGCAAAGGCTACGAAGAAAGCCGGAAGCCCGGCACCACCGTGGTTATGCTCATTCCTTCGCGGACTGACACGGCATATTTTCATGACTGGATCTTCGGCAAGGCCAGCGAGGTGAGATTCCTCCGCGGCCGCCTGAAATTCACCGACGAGGACGGAAACGGCGAGGACGCAGCTCCGTTTCCTTCTGCCGTCATAGTGTGGCGGAGTCCGGAAAGCACCGGGCGCGAGTTTGCCACATGGCACATATAAAAGCACCAGAGCCAGCGGGGCCACTGCTCCGCCGGTTCAGATAAGGAGGAAACCATGAACGGGATTACTAAACAGACGCGCCGCCAAAGTTACGACGGCATACGAACACGCAGCGGCGAGCGCTGCAAGCTAATACTGGAAACCCTCGGAAACCGGTCAATGACCGTGGAAGAAATCACCGACGAGCTGGTGGCTGCTGGCCACCTGAAATACTACGACCGCAACTTCGTGGCGCCGAGACTCACAGAGCTGAAAGGCGCCGGAGTTCTGGAAGTCGTCGGGAAGAAACCGAGCAAAAGAACCGGAAAAAATACAGCCGTATGGGCTGCGGTAAGGAGGTAAGCACATGAAAAAGCAGAAAGTACAGGCAAAGATCAACCTCGAAGCTCTCGCAGGCGGAGCCTTCGCTGAGAAACTCAACGAGGCACTCATGCAGGTGGCTGAAAATATTCAGAATCCGAACACAGAAGCAACCACTAAGCGCCAGATCACGGTAAATATTAAATTTACGCCGAACAAAACCCGCCAAATGGTAGGAACCCAGATTGCTGTCACGACCAAGCTCGCAGCTACCGAAGCAATCGACACGCAAATGGTAATGGGCGTCAATATGAGAACCGGCCAGATCGAGATCGCCGAATACGACGGGCAGATCCGCGGACAGATGGATCTCTCCGACTTCACGGACGCCGATCAGGATCCGGAACCAGAGGAAACGCAGGCTGCAGCTCCTACACCGGTACAGAATCCAACCGGCAAACCTCTGGATCTGAAAAACAGAGGAAAACAGGCGCCTGCTGCCGCTGCTGAGTTAGTTCCGGGCCGCGACTATGATCCGGACACCGGCGAGGTATACGAAACCGCCGGGCAGCCTACGGACGACCGCCAGACAACCGGCGGACGCAATAACATGAAGGTGGTAAAAATCGCACCAGCAAAAGAAGCATAAGGAGGGCAAGAAAATGGAAGGAATCAAAGAAGCAATCGCATATATCACAGGGCTGGCCGTAAAGGCTGAGAAGCCGGAAACAATCGAGATCAACGGCCGGACATACTGCACGAAGGATCTCAGACGCTATGACGCAGCCGACAAGGCCGAGCCAATCAAGGCGACCACTCTCACCTCTCTGGTGGACTACATCAAGGAAAGCCGCGAGGAACTCCGCGACAGAATGATCATTCAGGTGGTAAGCGCCACAAAGGTGCTGCTCTACTCCGGGCTGCTGGCCGAGCGTGACCGCGAGACTCTGTTCGAGGTCAACGCCCTGCTGCCACAGTTTGAATACGGTCGCGAATATGATCAGGAGAGCTTCCTCGTGGCCATGCAGTCATGCTTCCAGAAAACAGACGACCGTGAAGCCGTCACCATTATGGCGAGCAATATCGTGAACACACAGCAGGGAACCTTCTCAGACGACGGCGTAAGCCAGCAGGCGATCATCAAAACAGGAGTGACCACAAAGGACGCCGCCTCGTTCCTAACCCGGTGAGCCTGATCCCGTACCGCACATTTTTGGAAGTTCCGCAGCCTGCGAGCGACTTCGTGTTCAGAATCAGCGAGGGACGCGGCGGAGCCCCTGCCTTCAAGTTGGTGGCTGCCGACGGCGGCCTCTGGAAGTCTCAGGCGGTGGACAATGTAAAGAACTACCTCACCGAAGCACTGGCAGACGTTCCGGATCGCGAAAAAATCACGATCATTGCATAATGTGGCCGACATAAATGTCGGGAACATACCGGGAGGGCCAAGCTCTCCCGGCAAACCAAAGGAGGACAAGAACATGCTGATCATAAACATAGTGCTGGCCCTCGTGGCTGCTCTCCTGCTTTTTGGAGTTATCGGAGAAAAGGACGGGCTCAGACAGCAGAACATCACGATCGCCTTCGTGGCCGTGATCGTGCTCATTATCGCATTAAATAGATTTTTCTAAGGGAGGACAAAACCATGGAATATAAACCGAAAGTTATCACCGGAAAAGTAACAGGCACCGGCTGGCCGATCGACGGCCATGTGCTCTGGTTCTCACAGTGGGACTACGACAACCGCGAGAGCTGGCACCTCTACGGCTGGGAGGACTCAGAGGACGAGGCGGTCATGCAGACCGTATTCCAGACCGAAACCGAGGCGGGCCTCTGCCTGTTCGATACGCTGGAGAAGTTCGCAGAGAACTGGAAGGCAAAGAAATGGGAGCCGCAGGGCTCGTTCTGCCTGCCACTGGACAAGGTGGAAGTGCTGGAGGTAAAGCAGGAAGAAAGCACCAACAACACCCGCGAACAGCTCCGGGCTCACGGCTTCGATCTGACACCGAGAAAGCAGACCGACCGGGGTGGGATCCTCTGCCTCCCGCTGGACAAAAACCTGAACGGCGACGTGCAGGCCAAGCACCCGGACTGGGAGCCAGTCGAGTGCCCGACATGCGGCCGGAAATGCTGGAAACACCCGGAAGCTGGCCACCTCGCCAAAGAACAGGGCGCGAAAATGCTCTGTACTGAGTGCGCGATCAAAGCCGGGCTTCTGTCACCGTTCCGAAAGGAAGGCCCAAACCGCGCGCAGCGAAGGAGGGCAAAGCGTGAAAGAAGAAAATAACGCAGAGGGGCTCTACTCTCTCAAAATAGACGCGAGGCACTACTTCCCCGACGAAAAAATAACAAGGGACGTGCTGGAGGCGCTCAGGTGCAGGCAATACGCCGCAGCACTGGCCTTCTATCTGGAGTGTGACCTCGACGACATAGAAAAACAAGCTCGCAGACTCGCGGAAAGCACCGCGCTGAGCTACTCGGAAGCACTCCACAAGATCGGCGGAGATATGCTGCGGAGCAAGCAGGAAAAACAGGCCACACTCTCACTCTGGCCTATCAGACAAGAACCGGTGCGGCCGAACCGTGCAGCCAGACGAGCAGCTAAAAGAAAAGGAGGACGAAATGGACGATAACAAGAACAAGCCTATGGGCTGGCCGATACTCTACACACTGGCAACACTCGCAGGTGTGGTCATGCTGGCAATCCTGAAAGTCTGCGGCATTATATCAATGAGCTGGCCGGTGGTGATCGCCGGGCTCGTGTGGGTACCAACCGCGCTGCTGCTGATCACTCTCTGGGTGGCCACTCTCCTGATCTGGATCGGGCGAACTGGGAAAAAGATCAGGGAATACAATCGCAGGAGAAAGATCTCCCGCACTCTGGACGAATCCATGAAAGGGCTCACGCTAAACGGCGTCGGCCCCATTTATGGTATCAGAAGAAATAAAGGCGAAAACAACACCGACTACGAGAAAAGGATCCGCGAAAAGCTGGGGTTTTCCCCGCGCAGTCTGCCGAAATACGAAACCATGGAACAGCTCACCCTCTCCAATGTGGGCCCAATCTATGGCGTCGTAAAGAAACAGGACGAAAGCTGGAAGCACTACCGCCGCAGAATCCTGAAAGCAGCCCAAACTATTGATACCGTACAGCTACCAACCGGCAAGTGCGCACCGGGCGACCGCCGGACAGAGGGTAAAAAGTGAGCTGGCCAAGCAAAGAGACCGGCGCCTGCTCATGGGTGCCGGGGCTCGGCTTTAAAGAGTGGTACTCAACGAGCTGCCACATGTACTACGAGATCGCGAGCGCGGTCACAAAGAAGAATATCAAAGCCGGGACGTGCCCGTATTGCCACCGGCCTATCAAAATAAAGGAGGAACGAAAACATGGACTATAAAACAGAAGCGCAGCCAAAGGCAACCGCTGGAGGGGTACCGGTATTCTGCGCCCATGACGCGATCGTGGCCATTGAGAAGCTGATCCCCAACCCGAAGAACCCGAACACACACCCGGACGCACAGATCCAAGCACTCGGCCGCATTATCCGCCAGACCGGGTGGAGGGCGCCGATCACAGTGTCGAAGCGCTCCGGCTTCATAGTAAAGGGCCACGGCCGCCTCGCTGCTGCCAAGCTCGAAGGGCTCGCCGAAGTGCCGGTGGACTACCAGAACTACACAAACGAGGCCGAGGAATACGCCGATCTGGTGGCCGACAACCGGATCGCAGAACTGGCAGAGATCGACAACAAGCTGCTGGCTGACATTTTCGCCGACATTGACACCGGCGAGATCCCCATGGAGCTGACCGGCTACACCGACAAGGAAGTGGAAAGTCTCGTCACCGGACTGGCCGAAGCCCTGCACAATGACCTCACAGAGCCGGACGAGATCCCGGAAGCTCCAGAAGGTGACGGAATGATCACCCAGAAGGGCGACCTCTGGATCCTCGGACGCCACCGCGTTGTCTGCGGCAACTCCACGGATGAGGACGCCATACGCCTGCTGCTGGACGGAAAGCACCCGGAGATCCTTCTCACAGATCCGCCGTACTGCTCCGGAGGTTTTCAGGAGTCTGGGAAGTCCGTCGGAAGTATCGGAACAAAACAGTCCGACGGCAACGGCGGGCAGAAAACGCCGACGATCAGCTCGGACAACCTCAGCACCAGAGGCTACCAAACGCTGATGAGGGCCGTCCTCTCCGCTACCGACATAAAGGTGGCCTACATCTTCACAGACTGGAGAATGTGGCTCTATTTGTGGGATCTGGTGGAGGCTTCGGGCCTTGCAATCCGGAATATGATAGTCTGGAATAAGAAAACACCGGGAATGGGTAACGGCTGGAGAGCCCAGCACGAGCTCGTCATGTTCGCCCATAGAACAAAGCCAGCGTGGGACAACCACAAGGGCTATGGGAACGTGATCGAAGCCACCCGCTCCGGGAATGAACTCCACCCGACACAAAAGCCGGTGGAAATACTGGAGAAGCTGCTGGACAATACACAGTGGGCCGAGGGCGTCCTCGACACCTTCGGAGGATCCGGCACGACTCTGATCGCTGCGGAAAGCGTCGGGCAGCCTGCCTATGTCATGGAAATGGAGCCTGCATTTGTGGACGTGATCGTAAAGCGCTACATAAAGACAACCGGCAAAACGACCGGGATCCGACTGTTCAGGAAGGGCAAAGAGCTGGGCCGCGAGCACTTCGAGAGAATGTTCACGGAATAAGCCAGCGAAAGGAGGTGGAACCCATGCACCAGAACAGTGAGGCAAAACAGCCAAAGGAAACCGACGAGATCAAGAAAAAGCTGGAAAGCTACGCAGCACTCCACCGCAGGATCGACAACCAGATCGAACGGCTGGAGAATCTGGAGGCCGTCATGGGCTCCATATCCTCGCCGAGCTTCGACGGAATATCTGGAGGCGGTGGCGACGGAACCAGCAAACAGGAACGGCAAGTGATCCAGAAGGTAACACTGGAGGAAACGATCCGCCGCATGATCACAGACGAGGATCGGGAACGCAGCGAACTGGAGGCTCTGATCTCCGAAATGGAAAAGCCGGACGAGCAGACCGTGTTAGAAATGCACTACTTCGACGCAGCGAACTGGTGGACAGTATGCGCCGCGCTTCATGGTAGCCGGGAGGACTACGACGAACACGAGCAGCGCTACCTCAAAAGAACATTCAAGCTGCACGGCTCGGCGCTTCAATCGCTGGCCAAAATATACAGAGCAAAACAGGAACAGGGATAACAACGCCCGCCAGAAGCCACAGGAAGGCCGACGGCGGGCTTTTTTGTGCGCCCGAAGAAATACGCACACACTCAGGAGAAAGCCGCAGACGAAGCACTCACGAGCACACAGGGGGATAAAAAGGGACAAAAAGGGATAAAAGGGGATAAACCACCGTGCTACTCTGTATAACAGCGAAAGCCGTCCGGGGACATGATAAAGATCCGGGCGGTTTTTCCTATGTGCCTACCCTCAGAAAAGAACTGGGAGGGGTGCAAATTTTCCACAGGAAGGAGCAAACACATGGGCGGTCTATTCTATACCGGCCAAAGCCGCCGAACCTCTGGCAGCTTCACCGTGACATGCTCCGGAGCTAAGGATATTGTGAAGCGACTCAACAAACTGGAGAACGGCGGGCAGACAGCAATCAAGAAAACCGTCAACGACTTTATGAGCCGTGCGCCTGCGTGGGTATCGAAGGGAATCCGCGAACACTACGGGGTAGACACTGCCGCAATCAACGAGGCTAAACAACAACCTCGGAGGGGGCAGAGCTCAATCCAAGTGGCGGGGGTTCAAGTTGATAGTGCCTCCCTCATTTATAAGGGGCGGACACTGACGCCGACGCATTTCAAAATGAGCCCGAAGTCCAGACCAAGCGCTCAGCAAAAGAAGCCGATCAGAATCCCCGGCCAACTGATCGCCGGAACTGGTGACGTTGCAATGGTTCGACCACCGCGGCCGTACCAATCAAGGCGACGATCATTAAGGGATCCCGTGTGAGCCTCGGCTCGAACGTGTTCCTCACTGGCGGAAACGGCGGCTCCATGCTTCCGTTTCAAAAGACTGGGAGGGGGCGCTCCCCGATCGAGGCCGTGCGTACTCTGTCCGTGCCTCAGATGATCGACGGCAAAGCACGCCAAACTATTGAGACAACAATCTCCGAGAAGCTCGGCGAACGCTTCAACCATTACATAGATCAAGTAATGAAATAGACAAACGCTCCGAGCTCACGAGCCAAAGCCAAGCCAACGAACGCGCGCCAAGCAGCAAGCCAAGCGCGAAGCAATCGAACGGCAAAGCCAAAGCGAAACCAAAAGCAACAGCAACAAAGAACAGCGAAACAAAGCGACCAAAGCAAAGAAGCAAAAGGCAAAGTAACTCGACCGAGTAACCGCGCCGAAATTTTTCCGCAGCCCGAAGGTACTGTCCGGGCCGCCAAACGCCTGCGGTGCTGGCGAGCCCAAAACACGCGCAGACTCAGAAAAATTTTTCAGGCCGTTTCGTTTCGTTTGCCTCAAAGAAAGGAGGTGGCGCCATGGCGGAAGGAAAGCAGAATCTCCAAAACGCTGCCATTATTGCGAAGCTGTTCGGCGTCACCGACCGCCGGATCCAGCAGCTCGCAAAAGAGGGAATTATTCCAGCCGCCCAGAAGCGGCCGTATATGTTCGACCTGCTTCCGACGGTGCAATCTTACATCCGTTACCTGAGCGACAAAGCCAACGGCCGAGAGGCCAAAAGCGCCGACACCGCTCAGGTTGAAATGGAGAAGCTGCGGGCTGAGGCTGACATGAAACGCAGTAAGGCAGACATGGCAGCCATGCAACTGAAAGAGCTCGAAGGCAAAATGCACCGCAGCGAGGACGTGGAGGCCGTGACGAATGACCTCGTTTACACTGTCCGCAGCATGATAATGGCACTCCCCGGACGTTTGGCCATGGACGTTGTGCAGGTGGCAAGCGCCAACGAAGCCTCGGCACTGATCCGGGCGGAGTGCTACAAAATTCTGAACGAGCTCGCAAACTACAACTACGATCCGGCGGTATATCAGCGGCGGGTGCGGGATCGTGAAGGCTGGAGCGACGTTATAGTGGCCGCTGATGAAGCCGACGACTAAAAAATCCACCGCGAAACTCAACGCAGCCATAGCACCGGCCATTCGCAACTTTAAGCCACCCGAAGATCTGACGGTGGCCGAATGGGCCGATAGACACCGCCGCCTATCCCCGGAGAACTCCGCGGAGTCTGGCCCGTGGCGCACTTCGCGCACGCCGTACCTGCGGGAACCTATGGAAGCGTTCACGGATCCGAAGATCCGTAAGATCGTAATGGTGGCAGCGTCTCAGGTGGGAAAATCTGAGCTGGAGCTGAACATAATCGGCTACATTATCGACCAAGATCCCGGCTCGATCCTGTTCGTCCAGCCTTCCCTCGACGACGCCCGAAAGTTCTCACGCCTCCGTATCGCTCCAATGATACGAGACAGCAAGGTGCTGAGGGCGAAAGTTTCCGACGTCAAAAGCAAAGACTCCGGGAACACAATCCTCCAGAAGTCATTCCCCGGCGGTATGCTCACGATCACAGGATCCAACAGCGCCTCCGCTCTGGCTTCCACTCCCGCCCGCTACATTCTCGGCGACGAGCGCGACCGCTGGGCCGTGTCTGCCGGTGCTGAGGGTGATCCGTGGGCTCTGGCCGAAGCCAGACAGGCCACGTTCTACAATGCGAGGCCGTCGAGGTATCAACTCCGACCATAAAAGGCGCTTCAAATATCGAAAGCAGCTACTACCTCGGAACACAGGAACGCTGGTGCCACCAGTGCCCTGAGTGTGGAGAGTACGGCGAGATCACCTTCGACCGCGTACACTTTGAACATACGGTGGCCAAAGTCCGCGGGAAAAAGGCGTACAAGATCGTGGGCCCGATTACATGGTGCTGCCCCTCCTGCGGCTGCATAGTACCGGAGGAAAAAATGCGGAAGCAGCCCGCAAAGTGGATCGCCGAGAACCCGGCGGCCTACGACGAGGGCGTCCGTTCCTTCTGGCTGAACGCTTTTTCTTCTCCATGGACTCCGTGGGAAAAGATCACGCTCAAATTTCTGCAAGCTAAGGACGATCCGCAAAAGCTCAAAGTAGTTTACAACACACTGCTGGGTGAGCTCTGGGAGGATCGCGGCGACATAGCCGACGAGGACACCATGCTGGCCCGGCGCGAGGACTACGGCACCAATGCCGACGGCTCTCCCGTCGAAGTTCCGGAGGGCGTTCTCGTTCTCACCTGCGGCGTAGATACTCAGGACAACCGTTTGGAGTATGAAGTCGTGGGCCATGGCTTCTACGGTGAAACGTGGGGCATAAAAAAGGGCTACATCATGGGAAAGCCAGACACCGACGAGGTATGGCAGCAGCTCGACGACGTGATCGATCACGTTTACCGCTTCAATGACGGAAAAGGGCTGCGGATCTCAATCACCTGCGTGGACTCCGGCGGCCACTACACCCAAGAGGTATACACTCGCTGCCGTGAGCGTAAAAACAAGCGTGTTTTTGCTATCAAGGGCAAGGGCGGCGACGGGATCCCGTTCGTGACGCCTCCGTCAAAGGTTCCGATCAAGGACAACAAGCGGATCACCTGCTGGCTCTACACGCTCGGCGTTGACGCTGGAAAAGAAACGATCATGTCGAGCCTAAAGGTTCAGGAAGCTGGCCCGAAATATTGCCATTTCCCGATCCACGAGTCATGCGGCTACGATACCTATTATTTCAACGGTCTGCTCTCCGAGCGTCTGGAGCTCACGCAAACAAAGCGCGGCAACCAGTGGCACTGGGTAAAAATCCCCGGACACAACCGGAACGAGGCCCTCGACTGCCGAAACTATGCGAACGCCGGGCTAAAAATCATAGATCCGGACATGTTCGCGGTGGAGCGACGTCTGAAAAATGTCCAAGAAACGCCGCAAACCAAACCGCGCAGCGCCGAAAACCAAAACCGGCAGCCCGGAACTACTTCGACGAGTGGTAAGGAGGTGAACCCATGAGATCAAAAGAAACCATACAGCAAGAGCTCACAGAAACGAGGACGCGACTCAGTGCGTATCTGGCCCGTGAGGCTGACATGCTCAGCAAGGACGGGTGCAGCTCTACACAATCGGCTCCAGAAACCTGCAACGGTACCAGACTTCGCTCGCTTCCGTTCAGGACATGATCGCGAAGCTGCAAAAGCGAGTCCGCGAGCTGGAGGCCGAACTGGCGGGCGGATCTGCTCGCCGTGCCGTGGGGGTAGTGCCCCGCGACTGGTAAATGGGTAAACGCTGGCCGATCGGCTGGCTTTACTACGGCGACGACTGCGGGACATTTTCGCTCCTTTAGATACCGCGGCCGCTGCCGTTTTTAATTACTTGCAAGGAGGTGAGAAAAACGAAGTACGACCAAACGAGGGGGCTATATCTCCCGGATAACGTACGCCCTCAGAATAAGGGCTATGGAGAGGCGGGCGCAAGCTGGAGAAAAAAAGCCGTGAAAGGCTTTAATGCTCCCAGTGGATCCGCTCACGAGGACATAGACTTCAACAACTACACCATGCGACAGCGTGCCCGCATGTTATACATGGCCGCGCCGATCGCTACCTCGGCGATCAAAACCAACCGCACAAACGTGGTAGGCGTCGGGCTCAGGCTTAAAAGCCGGATCGACCGCGAAGTGCTCGGACTCTCACCGGATCAGGCAGAACGGTGGCAGAAAGAAACAGAGCGAGAGTTTTCCCTCTGGGCCAGCAACAAGAGAGCCTGCGACGCCACCGGCATGAATAACTTCTACGGGCTCCAGCAGCTCGCGCTGATCTCGTGGCTGCTCTCCGGCGACTGCATAGGGTTGATCAAGCAGTACGAAACCACTCGGCTGCTCCCCTACTCTCTCCGCGTCCACCTGATCGAGTCCGACAGAATCGCAACCCCGAACAACTACGGGGCCGGGACTACGCTCTACTACACGACCGGAAAGAACTCAGAAACGGGCAACACCATATACGACGGCGTGGAAGTAGACAAGAACGGCATGGTGGTAGCGTATCACATACGCAGCAACTACCCGTATGAGCTCGGCGCTCCGGTTACTGAATGGGCCCGCGTTCTGGCATACCAGCAAAGCACCGGTCTTCCGAATGTGCTCCACGTCATTGACACAGAGCGCCCGGATCAGTACCGCGGCGTGAGTTATCTCGCGCAGGTGATCGAGCCGCTGCTGCAGCTTCGCAGGTATACCGAGTCCGAACTCATGGCCGCAGTCGTCGAGAGCTTTTACACTGCCTTCATTAAGACAGAAGCCCCGACTGATGAAATGCCATTCAATGAGGTGGATCCGGTACCACCCGGAGAAATGCGGAACCCGAACGAGTACAGCATGGGGCCGGGCCAGATCAATGTCATGGGGCCGGGCGAAAGCGTAGAATTTGCAAACCCGACGCACCCGAACGGCAGCTTTGACAAATTCGCCGTAGCGATCAGTGCGCAAGTAGGCGCCGCGCTGGAAATTCCCAGCGATCTGCTCCTGAAATCCTTCAACGCCTCATACAGTGCGAGCCGTGCTGCTCTACTGGAAGCGTGGAAGGCGTTCAAAATGCGCCGCGAATGGCTGGCGGACGACTTTTGCCGCCCATGCTATGAAGTGTGGATGAGCGAAGCCGTGGCCCGTGGCCGCATATATGCGCCGGGCTTTTTCCAGAATCCAGCGATCCGCGCCGCGTATCTCGGCAGCGAATGGCTCGGCCGTCTCAGGGACAGCTTGATCCGGTGAAGGAAATCACGGCCGAGATCCTCGCGTGCAGTGAAGGCTTCTCCACTCACGAGCAGAGCACGATCCGCCTAAACGGTGGCCAATGGGACAGCAATGTGGAACAGCTCAGACGTGAAAACGAAAAGCTCGGAGGCAATCCACCAGATCCGCACCAGAGCGGCACCGGAACAGCGGAACCGGACGGCGAACAGGATCCGCCAGAAGGCGACGACAATCCACACAACCCCGAAACAGCTCGCAAGAGGGGCACGGTGGCTCTCCGCAGTCTCGTGATCGGCGAGCAGATAAAGCAAACCATACAAGGAGGATAAGCCAATGAAAACCAAACATAGCGGCCTAATCATGGGCCCGGCTGCTGCTCCACAAGCTCCCGCGGCGACAAAGTTCTGGAATATGGCCAGCACCGGCGACGACGAGGGAGAGATCACTCTCTACGGCGACGTTATGAGCCAGCAGCCCGTTGACTGGTGGACAGGCGAACCGGAGCCCGGCCTTTTTATCACGCCGGAGGGCTTCATGGAGGATCTGGCAGCAGTCAAAGACAAGGGACACATCACCGTCAAGCTCAATAGCTGCGGCGGCGATCTCTACACCGGGATCGCAATCCACAACGCGCTGAAAGCTCTCAGCGGTGAGGTGAACGTCATTGTCGAGGGAATCGCGGCCAGCGCTGCGAGCGTTATCATGTGCGCGGGCGACACAGTGACCGTGTACCCCGGTTCCCTGATTATGATCCACGGCGTAAGCGTTATGCTCTGGGACTACATGAACATGCAGGACATGAAGCAGCTTATGAAAGGAATGGACGCCAGCGAGCGGGCCGTCGCCGAGATCTACAACAGCAAGACAGGGATCGAAGTCGATACTCTCCGCAGCATGATGACCAAGGAGACGTGGTTCACCGGCCGCGAAGCTCTGGAGAAGGGCTTCGCTGACGCAATCAAAGAGGACGAGGACGATCCAGAAATGAGCATGAGCGCCGACAGAAAGGTGCTTTTTGTTAATGGAGTACGCCACAATGTTGACGGGCTCCAGCATGTGCCGGGCACTATCCCGGTGAAAGCAATCGCGACTCCACCGGCTGCAAAGCCCGGAGCAAATAAAAAGAAGCCGACCGCAAAGGCGGCAAAAAAAGAAGGAGGTAACAAACCTATGGACGAGAAGGAACTGAGGGCAGCATACCCGGAGATCGTGGCCCAGATCGAGGCCAGCGCAAGAACCGAAGCGCAGAACGCTTCCGGTGAGGCCGTGGCAGCAGAACGCCAGAGAATCGAGCAGATCGACTCTATCGCCGCCTCTATCCCGGATCAGCAGCTCGTACACGACGCCAAGTACGGCGACAACCCTTGCACAGCTCAGGAGCTCTGCTTCCGTGTTATGCAGGCCAGCGCAGCGTCCGGCCAGAATTTCCTCGCAGCATATCAGGCAGAGGGAGCAAAATCCGGAGCCGCAGACGTAGGCGCAGCACCTAACGGCGGCGCACCTGCAAACGCTCAGGAACAGGACGCAGCAGACATTCAGGCGGTAGTTTCTGCCTACAACCAGACCAAAGGAGGTACGAAGTAATGAGTAAAAGACTCGACGAAACGATCGGGGCCGTAGGCTTCGACAACCTGATCAACGGCCAGTACCCGCCCGCAGAGGTTTTCACCGTGAAGATCCGCAAGGAAGCCACCGAGGCCAAAACCTACAAACGCGGCACTGTTCTGGCACTCTCCGCCGGTACCGCAGGCGACGGCTTGCGTGTAATTCTCGGTACCGCTGCGAAAAGCAACGAGACACTGACAGCCAACTGCGTGCTGGCTGACGACGTGGAAGTCGGAACCGCTTCCGACGCGGTAGCGACTGCATACCGTACCGGCCATTTTAACAAGAACAGCCTGATCACTGACAACAGCCATGCGATCAGTGAAACGGACAAGGAAGCGCTCCGCTCTGCCGGAATCCTGCTCTCTGACGCCGTAGCATACTAAAAAAAACAAGGAGGACAGACAAATGGCTTTTAATTTTTATGATACCCACACACTGCTTGCCTCCGTGCAGCAGCTCCCGCCGCTTCACTCTTTCCTTTTGGATCGCTATTTCCCTACTAACGCCGCCTCTGACGTGTTCGCCACTGACGACGTGCTGGTGGAATACCGCAAGGGATCCAAGAAAGCGGCACCTTTTGTAGCACCTCGTAAGGGCGGAATCACGATCCTGCGCGAAGGCTACACCATGAAGCGCTTCACTCCGGCGTATATTGCACCGAAGCGCCCACTCTCCATTGACGACCTGAAAAAGAGAGGCTTCGGGGAGGCTCTTTATACTAACCTGACTCCGGCCCAGAGACAGGGCGTGATCATGCTCGGAGATCTCGACGAACTCCGCGACATGAACACCCGCAGAAAAGAGGCCATGGCTGCCGAGGTAATCTTCACCAACGGCTGCATTATGCACGAGTACACGAACGACCTCGGCACTTACGAGGAAAAGGAAGTCCGTTACTATGACGGCACCAGCAACCCGGCAAAATATACCCCTTCCGCAGACTGGGCCGACACTGAGGCAGGCGGCAAGCAGATGATCGACGACGTGGCCGCCATGATCTCCATGTTGAGCAAAAGAGGACTCCCTGCGACTGAGTGCCTCGTGGCTCCAGACGTTGCGGATCTTTTTCTCCGCAATCCGTGGATCCTGAAACTGCTCGACAACCGCAACTACAATATCGGTGGCGTAGATCCTGAGACTCTGCCTGCCGGTGCTTCCAAGATCGCCCGCCTGAACATCAAGGGCCGAATGATCGACTTCCTCACTTATGAGGACACATACACCGAGCTGGACGGAACTGTAAAGCAGTATATCCCGCAGGGCATGATCGCGGTAGGTGCTCCGGATGCTGGCCGTACTGTTTACGGCGCAATCACTCAGGTGGAGCAGTCCGACGGCGAGTTCCACACTTACACTGGCGTGGACGTGCCGAAGTATATCAGCGACGCTGCTCACAACACCCGCGAGCTCACTCTCAGCTCTGCGCCGCTGCCTATGCCTAACAACGAGTGCCCGTTCAGCGTGGCGAAAGTTATCAACTAAGCGCACAGAGCAGAAAGGAGCAAGAGCATGAGAAAAATCAGGGTAACAGTGGGAACCGTCGGCTATTATGACGCCAAGCACGCCCACAAGAGAATGACAGCAGCGGACGGCCCGTTTGAGTGCGAGGACACTCAGGCGGAACACTTCGTCTCTGCCGGTGTCGCTGAATACGTCGGCGGCGTAATCGAAGCAGACGAGGCGGACGAGCAGGAAGTGACCGGCCACCTTGCAAAGAGCCAGCTCGAAGAAATGACGATCCAGCAGCTCCAGAACCTCGCCGGGGATCTCGGCGTTGACGTTACCGGCTGCAAAAAGAAAGCCGATTATGTGGACGCGATCGCAGCCGCAGAAGTAAACGCTGGCGGCATGGTTGATGACGAGGACACAGACGGCGACGCTCTCCCGGATCTGAACGCAGCGGATCCGGAATAATGGAGGTGAGCACATGATCCGAATGATCAAAGGCACCTACGGGCTCGTTAAAAACGGAACCGTGGAACCTATGACGAAACACTCTCCCGCCTTCTCTATCAACGCAGCCCGCGAGGCTGAGCTGGTGGAGGCTGGTGTGGCCGTGTATGAGGCGGAGCCGGAAAGCACCTCCTCAGAATACAACGGCCTGAACATGACAGAGCTCAGAGAAGCTGCAGCAGCGTATGGCGTAGACGCGAGCGCAGTCCGCAGCAAAAAGGAAGTGATCGCCCTGATCGAGGCAGCCAAGGCCAAAGCCGACAGCCCCGCAAAAATCGAGGCGGAACCTTCCGAGGCGTAAGCTCGTGAGCTTTAAAGACCAAATAAAGCAGGATCTCTCGGACGTTTTCCTGAATCTGGACGAGTTCGCAGACCTTCACCGGATCGAAGGGAAGGAAGTCCCGGTGGTAATTGACAGCGACATAATGGCCAAGCTGAGTAAAATCGGCGACAACCGTATTCATGGAATGGACGAGGCCGACATGGTAATCATGGGAAAAGCCTCCGACCTTCCAGAAAATCTGGATCCCGGCCGCCTTCTCAATCTGGACGGCCGCGAGGTGATCGTTGTCACTACCACGTCGGAAATGGGACTCGTACAGATCGCGGTTCGCCAGAATCGCATGAGCTAAGGAGGTGACGGCAGCATGACACTGGTAAACAGTATCGACAAAATAGTGAGCTGGCTCACTGAAAACGTATGCAGCAAGATCACCCTCAAACTGCCGGACGACTACCGGAACGACACCGGCTACGACGTTGTTATGGTAAACCCCGCGGCGTTCCCTTTATACGTTCCGGGAAAGGATCGGCTGCCGCCAAACGTGGCCGCTCCGATCCCTTCCGTCTGCGTGCAGCTCATGGAAGGAAGCGACGAGCTTATTCAGAAAAAGAGGCAGCTCCAGATCCGGCTCTGCCTCGCCTGCTGGAATCCCGGCCAACACGGCGGGGAGATTTTCAACCCTCGCGAAAACGCGAAGGCAACCGGCGGCTACTCCTACTACGTCAATACCGGAGAAGCTGCCAAAACATACTCGCGAAACATGGACGGCTGGCGCGATTGCTACAATCTGGCCGACCTCGTACTCCGCGAGATCGAAACTGCGGAATATATCGCAGGCCATAGGCTCGTAAAAGAGCAAGGGATCAAGTTCGGCCCGTTCACAGAGGACGGAAATGTCTGGGACTACTACCCGTACTGGCATAGCTGGATCAGCTTCGCGCTGGAAATCGGAACGACTCCGGCGATCCCGAAAGAATACGAAGAATTTTTATAAGGAGGACTAAAACATGGCATATTTGCATGGCGCATATGGCGAAATCGGCGAAAGCAAAGTGGCTTCCGTCACTCAGGCCGACGTGGTGGCCGCGTATATCGGCACCGCACCGGTGAACCTGATCAGGGGTTACGCTGACAAAGATCTCGTTAATATGCCGGTAAAAGTAACCAATATGAGCGAAGTCCAGAGCCTCGTCGGCTACTCTGACGACTGGGAAACATTCACCCTCGGTTCTGCGTTCGCTGAGCACTTCGACAACACCGTCGGAAATGTAGGCCCGATCTATATCGTGAACGTGCTCGATCCTGCGGTGCATAAATCCGCACAGAAAACCACAAAGGCCCTGACCTTCACGGACGGCAAGGCAGAGTTTGAGAGCGACAAGATCATTCTCGACACCTTCGCGATCGCAGACAAGGCCGAGGGCGTGGACTATGCTCTCTCTTATAGCATGGCAAAGCACACAGTAACCGTGACACTGCTCAAAGAGACTGACGGGGCCGAACTCTCCGCAACCTTCGACACCGTGGACACTTCCAAGGTGCAGGCGGCCGACATTATCGGCGAGAGAACCGAAACCGGAGAATATACCGGACTGGCTTCCATGGCTCTACTCTATCAGTATCACAACGTCGTGCTCAATATTCTGGCAGCTCCGGGCTGGAGTCATATCCCGGCCGTATATAAGGCCATGGTAAGCACTGTCCAGAAACTCAACGGCCACTGGGATGGCTTCGTTCACGCCGACGTTCCTCTGGAGGACAAAGGAACCAAGATCGACACACTCGCAAAGGCTCAGAAATGGGCTATTGACAACGGCTACACCAGCGAGTTCTCGAAGGTATACTGGCCTAAAATTAAGGACGGCAGCGGCCGGATCTTCTGGCTGTCCACAGTAGGCGCCGCCACTATGCAGCGCGTAGACCTGAGCCACGACGGCGTTCCGTTTGAATCTCCGTCCAACAAGGAAATCATGGCCACGAGCCAGTATTTCGGTGAGGACTCCAAGAGCCGCGGCTTCGATCAGGAAACTGCGAACAAGCTCAACGAAAAAGGAATCACAACGGCCTGCTTCTGGGGTGGCCGCTGGGTATTGTGGGGCCCTCATACTGCTGCGTACAAGTACAACGGCAGCATGGACGCCCGCGCGATCTTCGACGTAAATATCCGTATGCTGGAGCATATCACGAACAGCTTCCAGAAGGATCACGGAACTGAGATCGACAGCCCTATGACTCCGCAGGACAAGGACAGCGTGCTGAATTTTGAAAAGGAAAAGCTCGACACCCTTCTGGGAATCGGTGCCCTGATCGGTACCCCGTCCGTGGAATTTGTGGAGAGTGCGAACCCTACCAGCAACATGCTGAACGGCGACTTCGTTTGGGACTTCTCCGTAACTAACACGCCTCCGTTCAAGTCTGGCACCGCTCGCGTATGCTACACAGACGAAGGCTTCCAGTCCTTTTTTGCTACTGAATAAGGAGGTGCAGAACAATGGCAAAATGGCTCGATATTAAAGGCCCGGTAGTGGCCGACACTGTATACGCGGACAGCACTCTGGTGGCGAAGGACGTCGCCTTCACTCTGCCCGGTATTGAATTTTTAACCGCTGACGTGCAGGCCATGGGTAACATGACCGTGCCACTGATCGGACTTCTGGAGAACATGGAGCTCTCCATTACAAAGATCGGCGTAGACAACGGCCTGCGCCGCATGAACCGCCTCGAAAAGCAGAGCTTCGAGTTCCGCTGGGTTCAGAATGTCGTAAAATCCGACGGATCCACCGCAACCGAAGGCTGCAAGGCTTTTGTGCGTACTATGCCGGGATCATTCCCTGAGCTGGGCGTCGAAGTCGGCAGCGCAACCGAAGCCGAGAACACTTACAACGTGACAAGGCTCCAGATCTACGCAAATGGCGTCGAGATCTGCTGCGTTGACCGTTTGGCTCAGATCCTCCGTATCAACGGCAAGGACTACATGAGCCAGATCAACAACCTGCTTTAATGCAGTAATCAAAAATAACCACGGCCCGCCGGTCAAGTCACTGGCGGGCTCTTTTTGTTTGAAAGGAGAACAAAATGAACGGAACCCTCACTCTGAAAAATCCCGTGATGATCAACGGGGACAAAATCACAGAAATGAAGTACGACACGAACGAGATCGACGGCGTGCTTTTCGCAACTGCTGAGGCAAAGAGAAAAGCGGCCGCAGGTATGAAGAACCTGTCCGTGTCCGCAGCGGCAGAGTTCGACTTCGGCCTCCACCTCTACCTCGGCTATGCTGCAATCGTGGCCGTGAATCCGACTTATGACTTTTCCGATCTGGAGCGCATGAAGGGCGCGGACGTTGTGGAGGTAATGGCCATCGGCCGAAATTTTATGCTGAAATCGGAGTCGGAACCACAGGAAAACGACTCCGCAGAGCCTACCGCGACTACGCCAGAGTCTACCACACCAGCACGACAGAGCTCGAAAAAAAGCGAGTAACTGACTTCATCATAGAGTATGCAGAAGCGGCCGAGGATCTCGCAGCCGAAAAAAAACGCGCTGAGAAAAATCGGCCGCTAAACATAAGGAGGCCAAAGCACACAAGGAGGTGAGGACGTGGCAGACCATACTCTACAATCTACGATAGAGATCGCCGGATCCCTCAGCCCCTCCCTTCAATCGGCTATAAACGCGGCCGTCTCTCGTCTGGAGGAAATGAGCAAAGAAACGCTCGAAGCCGCCGGTGCTTCCGCACAGTTGGCGGCAAAGATCAGCACGCAGGAGACAGTCCTCAAAAATCTGGAACAAGGCTACGCCGACTACATTGTGACCGGCCAAGAAGGAACCGAGGAAGCCGAACAGCTCGCGAGTACAATCCAAGAACTGTCCGGTGAACTGACGGAAAATCGCGGCACGTTGGACGCGGCAGAGAAAGCCGCCCGTGCCCTGTCCGAAACCATGGACGACGCAGGCGGAGAAGCTGAAACGCTGCGCTCTACAATCTCCAAACAGGAGGGCACCCTCCAACAGTTAAAACAGCGATACGTTGACGTTGCAACCGAACAAGGGGAAACCAGCGACGAAGCGCGGGAACTCGCTCGACAGATCCAAGACCTATCCAGCGAACTGCACGAGAACAAAACCAAGCTCTCGGACGCAGAGTACGCAGCGGACAAACTGGACAATTCTCTGGAGGAAGTCGAAAGCTCGGCCAAAAAGGCAGACGACGGCTTCACCATGTTTAAGGCTACGTTGGCAAATCTCGCAGCCGACGCGATCATGCGAGCGGTGGACGGTATCAAAAATCTGGTCGGAAACGTCATAGAGTTGGGCCAAAACTTCACCAGCACCATGTCCGAGGTATCGGCAATCAGTGGCGCAACCGGTGAGGACTTCGAGAAACTGGAAGCCTGCGCCAGAGAATACGGCGCCACCACGGTTTTCTCTGCCAGCAATGCAGCAGAGGCCCTCAAATACATGAGCCTCGCCGGGTGGGACGCCGATCAGTCCACAAGTGCGCTGGGTGGCGTTCTGAATCTGGCCGCCGCTTCCGGCATGGAACTGGGAGCGGCTTCCGATATGGTAACGGACTACCTGAGCGCCTTCGCCATGGAGGCCGGAGACGCCGCATACTTCGCAGATCTGCTCTCCTACGCGCAAAGCCACAGCAACACCACGGCCGAAGCGCTGGGCGAAGCCTACAAGAACTGCGCAGCCAACTTAAACGCAGCCGGGCAGGACGTCGAAACCGTCACCTCACTGCTCGAAGGAATGGCAAACCAAGGTTACAAAGGATCCGAAGCCGGAACCGCCATGGCCGCGATTATGCGAGACATAACCAACGGAATGAAGGACGGCGCGATCAAGATCGGAGAAACCTCCGTGGCCGTAATGGACGCACAGGGCAACTTCCGAGATCTCACCGACATTCTCACAGAAGTGGAAGCCGCCACAAATGGAATGGGCGACGCAGAACGAGCCGTCGCGCTATCTTCCACTTTTACCGCAGACTCCACCAAGGGCCTGAACCTGATCCTCAACGAAGGCATGGACAATATCGCCGGGTACGAGGAAGAACTCCGCGGAGCTTCTGGATCCGCTGAGGAAATGGCCAATATTATGAACGACAACCTCAGCGGCGACGTGGCGGCAATGAACAGCGCCTTCGAAGAACTGGGGCTCAAAATTTACGACGCGCTGGAAAGTAAGCTACGAGCAGGTGTGCAGTTTATCACCAACGGCGTGATCCCGGCGATCGAATGGCTCGGCGGGCATATCCCAGAAGTGACAATAGCAGTGAGCGGCCTCGGTGCCGTTATCGCAGCTATGAACTGGGGAACCATATCGAGCAAGATCGCAATGGTGAAGGGCGCACTGGTAAAACTCGCTGCAGCACTGGGAGGCGTATCGCTTCCGGCTATTGCTATTATCGCAGTGATCACGGCCGTGGCTCTCGCCTTTACGAATTTATGGAAAAACAACGAAGAATTTAGGAACAAGATCACAGCGATCTGGGACGGAATCAAGACCAAGTTCGACGAGTTCGGGCAAGGAATTGTGGACAGGCTCAACGCGCTGGGGTTCGAGTTCGAGGACATAACCGAAGTAATGAAGGCAGTCTGGGACGGCTTCTGCGAGGTGCTCGCTCCGATTTTCGAGGGCGTATTCCAGCAGATCAGCAATATTCTGAACGAGGCCCTCGACATTCTGACCGGCCTGTTTGACATCTTCGCCGGAATTTTTACCGGTGACTGGGACATGGTATGGCAGGGCGTCCAAGAAGTTTTCGGCGCAGTCTGGGACTTCGTTGTGGCAACCTTCGAGAACTGGATCAGCACGTTCACCTCTCTGGCGGACACCGTTCTGGGCTGGTTCGGAACCGACTGGGAAACCGTCTGGACGAATGTAAAACATTTTTCTCAGACACATGGAACGCGATCTCGTCGTTTTTCTCCGGAATCCTGACGGGAATAAAACATTTTTCACGGACACATGGAACGCGATCGTCTCGTTTTTCTCCGGAATTTTATCCGGAATTTATTCGAGCGTTACCGGAACCATGACCGAGATCCACGACACCTTCACGAATATCTGGGACTCAATCACCGGATTTTTGTCCGGAGCATGGGAAACAATTAAAAACATTGTGACCGTCGGGATCATGGCCGTGAAGGAAATTATCAGCGCAGCCTTCCAGATCATCACGCTGCCGTTTCGGTTTATCTGGGAAAACTGCAAGGACACGGCGCTCTCTATCTGGGAGACTATCAAGAGCGTGATCGGCGAAAAAATCGACGCCGTAAAAGAAAAGATCACCACGGTGACGACTGCGATCTCCAACGTAGCAAGCGCAGCATGGAACGCGATCAGCTCCACGGCTTCCTCCCTCTGGGAAGGAATCAAAGGCACGATCGGTTCCAAAATCGACGCAGCCAAGGAGAAAGTAAGCACCGCGACGAGCACGATCACCAGCGTGGCAAGTACCGCATGGTCAAGCGTAAGCTCCACGGCTTCCTCTCTCTGGAGCACAATCAGCTCCACAGTGAGCAGCAAGATCTCGGCGGCCAGTTCCGCCGTAAGCTCGGCAACGAGTACGATCACCAGCGTGGCAAGCTCTGCGTGGTCAAGTCGTGAGCTCTACCGCTTCCTCTCAATGGGAAAGCATCCGGAGCACGATCAGCAGCAAACTGAGCAGCGCAAAGTCTACCGTTTCCAGCTTAATGAGTGGAATCACTTCCACCATGAGTTCGGGACTCAGCTCCGCACTCAGCACAGTGTCGGGTAAGTTCTCCAGTATTTACTCGACGATCAGCAGCAAAATGTCGGCAGCAAGGGACGCCGTAGGAAACGCGATCAGCGCCCTAAAATCAAAGTTTAATTTCTCGTGGAGCCTGCCACACCTGAAACTCCCTCATGTGAGTATCAGCGGCAGCTTCTCGATCAACCCGCCAAGTGTACCACACTTCGGTATTTCATGGTACAAGGACGGCGGTATTCTGACGCGCCCGACTATTTTCGGCGCAGCAGGTAACAATCTTCTGGCTGGTGGTGAAGCTGGCGCCGAGGCGGTGGTTCCTCTTGCAACCCTCTGGGATAAGTTGGAAACCATGATCACCTCAGTGTTCAACACTGCAAGCACAACCGGCGGATCTTCTGGCGAAGGACTCACAAGCACGGCCGGAAGGCTTCTGACTCTGGACGACTTCTCTCTCGGAAGTCTGGCAGACAGTGGCGGCGTGGTAGTTTACTACGACTTCTCCGGCTTCACATGGAGCCCACAGATCCAGACAGAAGGAACCGGCGACGACGCGGACGACTTCATGGCGAAGCTCAAAGCCCACGAGGCCGAGTTCTTCGACTGGCTGGAAGAATTTATAAAAATGCGGGAGGTGGCTCAATATGCGTAGAGTAACAGGCTACAAAGACTACACGACACGCGAAGGGGACACCTTCGACGCGCTGGCCCTCGAAATGTACGGGGAGGAAATGCTGGCGCACTATATCGCAGAATTTAACCCCGACTATGCGGACGTGCTGATCTTCGACGCGAACGTGGCCCTCCGGCTGCCGATCGTCGAGGTGCAGAGACGCCGGAAACTCTGCCGCCGTGGCGTCGGGATTCTGAGGACGAGGACGACAGCGCGTGAACCTCTACTACAACGGGGTGGATATATACGGGGACGTGTCGGTGAACTACTGCGTGCACGAAATGTTCGCAGAAAAGCAAGCCGACACCCTCGTGATCCGCTTCAATGACACCAAGGGAACATGGAGCAAGTGGCAACCGGCCGAAGGTGACACCGTGCAATTCAAAGAAGGCGCGAGTGATACCGGGAAAATGTTCGTGCACTCCATGAAACCAGAAAACGGGCTTTTTACGATCCGAGCCATGTCCATGCCGAAAAGCGGCAAGACAAAAAAGAGTAAAAGCTGGGAGGGCGTCCGGTTCCTGCAACTGGCGAATGAGTTCGCAGGAAATCACGGGCTAACATTCCAGAACTACGGCTGCACGGATCAGGTTTACCCGTATATCAAACAGGACAACGAGACAGACTTCGCCCTATTTCACCGGCTCTGCGCACTGGAAGGCTGCCAAATGCTTATATTTGACGGCAAGCTGCTGGCGTATAACGAGCAGTACATAGAGGGCCAGACTCCAGCCGGTAGTCTCTCCGTAGATGAAACGGCGTTTTCTCCTATGAGGACAACCGGGGCGGAATGTACGGATCCTGCGAAATTGCAAGCGGAAGCTACTCCGGAAAATTTATAGCCGACAGCTCCAACAGCTCAGTGCTCCGCCCTGCGGTGCCTATTCAGGTAACCAGCAATGCAGAGGCGGCACGCTTCGCCAAGGGGCTGCTGCGGAACGCGAATAAGTTCGCCCGATCCGGCTACTTTTCCAAGTCACTTATGACCGGATATGCAGCCGCCAGCATTTTGACACTATCAACACCAAGGGCAACCATGTGGGACGGTACCGTTTTTGTGTATAAAGTCCGGCATGATTTTGTCGGAAATAAATCCACGATCTACTTCCGACACATTCTGGAGGGCTACTAATGGGAAACATCAATAAAGGCACGATCGCCAGCATATCAGGAAACACGGCCCGCGTTGTACCGTCTGACGCCGGAGCCAAGCCAACCGCAAAGATCACGATCCCGTGGCACCTCCGCGGATCCACCGGAAACCTCTCAAAAGGCACGGCGGTGGTTTATGTGGAGTTTGACGACTCCACCGGGCTGCTGCTGGGCCGGGCGGACGGTGAATGGGGGTGCTACCTGCCGAGCCTCTCGGCCGGTAATATCAACGTGCCGAAGGGCGACGTCACAGCTCGCGGCATAAGCCTGAGCGGGCACACCCACGGAGGCGTCGAAACTGGCAGCGGATCCACTAAAAAACCAAACTAAGGAGGTACAGCCATGCCAACAATGGCACAGTGGGGCTCAAAAAAATGGGCCGTATCATCAAAGCAAGTCGTCGCGCTGGAGGGGCTGGCCTTTTCCTACGAGCAGGTGGCCGACGAAAACACCAGCACCGAGGACAAAAAGACGACTAACGAACGAGGCACCGAGCTTTTCCCCCTCTCATTCACCACCGTGCTGCACTCAGGCGCAGGCGTTGACGTATGGGCGGAGATCCAGAGCTGGAAGGCTCTCGTCACAAAAGTGAATTATTTCTATCTCGGCGGCAAGAAGCTGGGGCCGAAGCTCCAGCTCCGAAAAGTCGCGGTAAGCAACACAAAGGTGGACGGCAAGGGGCGGCTGCTTCTGGCCACTCTTTCCTTCACATTCAAGGAATACGATCCGGCCACCACCAGCGTGAAGGTAAGCACCACCGCGCTGAATGTGAAAGCGAGCACCGCCTCGAAGTCCGTCAAGAAAACAACCAACACAGCGGCCAAAAAGGCCACAAAGAAAACGATCAAAGTCGGCGACTATGTGAAGCCGACCGGCAGCAGGTACGCAACCGGCCAGAAGATACCAAACTGGGTAAAACAACGAAAGCATAGGGTGAGCCAGATCAAGAGCAGCCAAAACAAGGTGCTACTGGGCCACCCTAACGGGATCAATAGCTGGGTGTATCTGTCCGAAGTAACTCTCGCATAAGGAGGTGACGCCATGAGAGCAAGCGGAAACGGGAGCCCAGAAGTGTGCGCCGCCAATCTACTGAGGATCGTCCGCGGTGAAGTCGCATACGATCGCGTGCGCGGCGTTGACGGGACTCTGATCGACAAACCGAACGCGACCGACGAGGCCGTGGCTGACGCGGAGTGGGTTCTGGAAACCTTCGAGCCCCGCGTGGAGTCTGACAGTATCACCTCAAATCCGGCGGCTGCCTTCTCTGGCGACTTCGGCATGATCGTGAACATTATCCAAAGAAAGGAGGACGAGGACGCATGAGCGAGCTCAAATTCATAGAGACAACCGACGAAACAATCTACACCGACATACTGGAAGAATTAGAGAACGGCGTCGGCGAGCCTCTCTACCCCGGTGACGAGCGCCGAATCTTCGGCGACACCATGGCGAAGGTGATCGTCACGGTTTACAACACAGTAAACGACGCCTGCCGCCAGAAAATGCTCCGATATGCAAGGGGCACTGTTCTGGACGCTCTGGGAGAAAACAGAGACGTGATCCGTCTCGATCCTACCTATGCCACTACCACCCTACGGTTCACAGTTACCGAAGCGGTGGGCTCTAATATCATTATACCGGCCGGACTTCGAGTAACTGGTGACTTCGTTCACTATTTCCTGACAGACACCACAGCCGTGCTTTATGCAGGTAGCCTCTATGTGGACGTGGCAGCAACCGCCGAGGAAGGTGGCACGGACTACAACAACATAGACGAGGGCGAGATCTCCGAGATCGTGGACGTCTCCGACGTTCCACTGCTCGACGGAGTAACAAACCTGACCATAACAGAAGGCGGAGGCGACCGTGAGGAGGACGAACCGTACCGTGAGAGAATCCGAGAGGCTGAGAACAAACTCAGCACCGCAGGCCCGGCCAAAGCCTACAAATACTGGGCGCTGTCCGCGAACTCTCTCGTCACGGACGCGGTGGTGGAATCCGAAAAGGAAACAATCACCAGAACTCTGAAAGCATACGCCGGGCACGCCTTCCAAGGTGGCGCCAATCTCCTGCCGGACACTCTGGTGGTTTTCCTGAGTGACGGATCCGAAGCCACAGCAGAGGCCGACTATACGGCCGAGTATGCAGACGAGCTTCTGACTCTCTCACTCTCCGGATCTCTCGCTGGAGCCGAGGCGGTAAAGATCCAGATCGGCCGCAATATGTACGGCCGTGTCAAGATAGTGCCGATCTGCGCCGGAGGACAGATTCCGAGCGAGGAAGTGCTGGCCGACGTGCTGGCTGCCTGCTCTGCGGACGACGTTCGCCCTCTCACTGACATGGTAACGGTGGAAGCTCCGGAAACTCACGAGTATGACATAGAGCTCACCTATTACACCACTAAAGCCAACGAGTCAGAAGCAGTGCAGAACGTGGAAGGATCCGGCGGGGCTATTGATCAGTATATCAACTGGCAGGGCTCCACACTGAATCAGGACATAAACCCAGACGAGCTCCGGAAGCGGATCCTCTGCCCTGACTGGGCCGACGATCTAATCGGAGCCACCCGCGTGCAGATCATCAAACCGGAATACACCGAGCTCAACAGCACGACCGTGGCCAAGTTCTCCGGTAAAAAGACCGTGAAGCATATCGTCAAAGGATAAAGGAGGTGGACAGCATGGGCGGCATGAAAGTGTCAAACATGGATTTTATAAAACTGCTGCCCGCCTTCATGCAGGACGACGAGGCAGCGATCGCACTCAGCAAGGCCGTGAACAAACTCATAGGCGAGCCGGGCAAACGTCTGGCCACAATCCGCACATGGGACAAGGTGGACGAACTCACAGAGGCGGAGTGCAACGAAATGGCGTGGGAGTTGGACATTGACTGGTACGACTCCGAAGGCATGAGCCTGACAGAGAAGCGGAACACAATCAAGCTCGCGCAGCAGATCAAAAGAAAACGCGGTACCAAGTGGGCCGTTGAGCGCTGATCGGTGCATACTTCGGCGAGGGCTATGTCATGGAGTGGTTCGAGATGGACGACTCCCCGTACACCTTCGCGGCTCTAACCACAAACGCGAACACCGACGGCGAAAATTTTAATAAATTTGTTGACGCCGTTCAGGCTGCCAAAAATGTGCGCTCGCATATCGCGGGCGTTTTCTATTACTGGCAGCAGGGGCCGGATCCCGGTATTGAGTGTGCGCTGAACACAGAGCTGCACCGTTATGATTTTGTGAAATGCGGTACCAACCCGCGAACGGCCACGATCGGCTTCGTGATAAAGCCGAGCATTGAAACGGATCCGGAAGCGAAGCCGTATCTATACGGCTACACTCACGCCGGAACGACAACCTGCGGAACATATCCGCAGCCCGGAACACTCGGCGCCGTCATAAAGCAGGCGGCTGCAGCCGAGCCTGACACCGAGGCGTTCCGCTACAACTACCCTGAATGTGGAATAACTCCACGGCCGGGGACGTTGGGCTCAGTTATAAAACGCGCAGCAGCCACGAACGAAAAGGCGGCCCTGTTCTGCTATCCGTTCGTAAAATGCGGAACTAAGCGCTGCGGGGAATAAACCGAAAGGAGGGCACAAAATGGCATACTTCGGCGAAGCCTACATGGGACGAAGGCGGCAGCAGTGGCTCCGCTCTCTCGCCTATGTCGAGGCTCAGACAAACGGCACATGGCACCGCGGAACGAATCAATCAGAAAAAGATCGAAAGGCGAAAACGTGGTAGTTATGGCGACGTTCCCTACGCTGGACTCTATCGCCTGCACGATCAACGCCTCCCGTCTGATCGACACCTACGGGGAGCAGGCAGCATACCAGCAGAGAACTATCAACAAAGTGGCCGGACAGGGAACCATGATCAAGATCACGATCCCGATCTATGAAGTCACAGCATAAAGGAAGGAGGAAGCAGACACATGTATAACGCAACAAAATGGCTCGACAAGGTGGTAGACGTCGATAGCGGCGAGGTCATTCAGGCCGGAACCGATCAGAGCGCCGCCCACTTCAACAACATGGAGAGCGGGATCACAGACGCCAGCGTGGCCACTGCCATGCTCCTGATCGCAGCCGGAGAGCTCCAGTCTCAGACAGAGATCGAGCGCCACGTCGTAGAACTGAAAAACACGGCGAGCTATCCGTTCAACAACTCCACCAAGACCGTGAGCCTTGCAATCACTCGCGACAACACAGACTACACCGTGGACGTGGATATTCAGGCCCACACCGGAAATGTCGGCGAGATCCAGATCTACGACAAGCAGCTCAACGGCTTCAAGGTCAAGTACGACGGAAGCGCCGAGAGCGCCACCCTTATTTTAAGAATCAAAGGAGGTAAATTAAACCATGGCAAAATCAACGACGTGCAGGTGATCGAGAAGAACACCGGCG
>ENA-OPZW01000002-OPZW01000002.1-human-gut-metagenome-genome-assembly--contig:-NODE-2-length-21247-cov-1.492803_pt1:5000-21247 | contig 21247 bp, 18 predicted proteins | sample MGYA00242486_ERZ504509 | MGnify/ENA primary metagenome ERZ504509 (study PRJEB26092, sample SAMD00036233) | human gut metagenome | host: Homo sapiens | study: EMG produced TPA metagenomics...
TATTCTCTGTATTTTAAATTCCGGCTCCTTTTATCCACAATTCAAGATTATTTTTTGTGTTTTTGTGGATAAACATATTTATTTTTCCGTATTATGTTTATTTATTACTTTCAAAGTCTCTGAAAACGCAAATATGATGCATAGTGCTTGCATGTAAACATTTTTTTCGCAATAAGGCCCGGATAGTATCACCACATTCGCAAAAAGCAGGATCTTATGACCCTGCTTTTATGAATTTAGTTATGCTTCTGTGTTATTTTCGATAGCTTCAGCATGTGAATTATTATTCTCTGCTGAGTCTTCGTCACTATTTTCTGATTCGTCATTCTCTTCCTTAGCTTCCTCAGGTGGCATGAGAGTCTTATCCTCTACTACCTTTGCGATGCTGGCTACGCTCACTCCTTCTTTCAGGTTGATGAGCTTGACACCTGTTGTGATTCGTCCAAGCACTGTTACATCACTTACCTGGATTCTGATGATAATGCCCTCTGTTGTAATGAGCATGAGCTCATCATCGTTTTCAACTGATTTGACTCCTACGAGATTGCCTGATTTTTCTGTAATCTTGTAGCATTTTACTCCCTTACCGCCACGGTTTTGTGTGGTAAATTCGTCAATTCGTGTACGCTTTCCAAGTCCGTTTGATGATACTAAAAGCACTGCCTCACCCATTGATGCGGTCTGCATTGCGATTATTACATCATTTGGTGCAAGATTCATTCCGATAACACCCATGGTTGTACGGCCTGTTGAGCGCACATCTGTCTCCTTGAATCTGATACACTGTCCGAATTTGGTGAAGAGCAAAATATCCTCTGAATTGTCTGTGACCTTGACCTCTATGAGTTTGTCGTCCTCTCGCAGATTGATTGCTGCAAGTCCGTTCTTTCGGATATTCTCATAATCCTTTATCGGTGTTTTCTTGACTATTCCGTTTCTTGTAGCCATGAACAGATACTTGTCATCCTCGTATTCTTTGATTGGAATCATGGCTGTTATTTTCTCGTCAGGCTGAAGAGGTATGAGATTGATGATGGCTGTGCCTCTTGATGTACGGCTTGCCTCAGGTATCTCATATGCCTTGATTCTGTATACTCTTCCTGTATTTGTGAAAAACATCAGGTAGTGGTGTGATGTGGTCATGAGCATCTCGACGATATAATCATCCTCGATTGTCTCCATTCCCTTTATTCCCTTGCCACCGCGGTGCTGAGCCTTGAAATTGTCAGTGCTCATGCGCTTTATGTAGCCTACCTTTGTCATTGTTATGACTGTATTTGTCTCAGGAATGAGATCCTCCATCGACATATCATACTCGTCATAGCCTATCTCTGTTTTTCTGTCGTCGCCGTATTTATCTGCAATTGCGATGATTTCCTCCCTGATTACTCCAAGAAGCTTTTTCTCATCGGCAAGAATTGCCTTTAACTGCGCAATCTGAGCCATGAGCTCCTTATACTCAGCCTCGAGCTTTTCTCTTTCCAAACCTGTCAGAGCCCTAAGACGCATATCAACAATTGCCTGTGACTGCTCATCAGTCAGGCCAAATCTCTCCATCAATCTGGTCTTTGCCTGCTGTGTAGTCTGGCTTGAGCGGATAATACTTATTACCTCGTCTATGTTGTCCTGGGCAATAATGAGACCCTCTACAATATGTGCCCTGGCCTCTGCCTTGTCGAGATCAAACTTTGTACGTCTGGTCACTACATCCTTCTGGTGGATGAGATAGTAGTTGAGCAGATCGTATAGATTTTAATACCTTTGGCTCTCCGTTTACGAGTGCAAGGTTTATCACTCCAAACGTATCCTGGAGCTGTGTATGCTTGAAAAGCAGATTTAAAACTACACTCGGGTTCACATCTCGGCGAAGCTCTACCACGATTCTCATTCCCTCACGGCTTGTCTCGTCGCGGAGGTCTGTTATTCCATCTATCTTTTTGTCCTTATGAAGCTCGGCTATTTTCTCAATAAGACGAGCTTTGTTTACGTTGTATGGCAGCTCTGTCACTACAATTCTGTTTTTGCCGTTTTCCATCGGCTCGATATTGGTGACAGCACGGACTCTTATTTTGCCGCGGCCTGTTCTGTAAGCCTCTTTGATGCCACTTGTTCCGAGAATTATGCCGCCTGTAGGGAAATCCGGTCCCTTTACCACATCGATAAGCTCATCAATTGTGGTTTCTTTGTCCTCGATATCGTTGTCGATAAGGCGCACTACGGCATTGACCACTTCACGCAGATTGTGAGGTGGGATATTGGTTGCCATACCTACCGCGATTCCCGTGGTTCCGTTTACTAAAAGGTTCGGATATCTTGATGGGAGCACTGTCGGCTCTTTTTCTGTCTCATCAAAGTTTGGCTCAAAATCTACTGTATTTTTGCCGATATCCTTGATTAATTCAAGAGAAATCTTTGAGAGTCTCGCCTCTGTGTATCGCATGGCGGCGGCTCCGTCTCCATCGACTGAACCAAAGTTTCCATGACCGTCCACGAGTGTGTATCTCATAGACCAGTCCTGTGCCATATTTACGAGTGCTCCATAGATTGAGCTGTCTCCGTGTGGATGGTATTTACCCATTGTATCACCGACAATACGCGCACATTTTCTGTGTGGCTTGTCAGGTGTATTTCCGAGCTCGACCATAGAGTAGAGTACTCGCCTCTGAACAGGCTTTAGTCCGTCCCTGACATCAGGGAGGGCACGGCTTGCAATAACGCTCATCGCGTAATCTATGTAGGAGCTCTCCATTGTTTTTTTCAAATCGACCTGCTGTATCTGGTCAAAAATTTTGTCGTCCACTTAAATTACTCCTCCCTGCTAGATGTCAAGATTTGTTACATACTTGGCATTAGCTTCAATAAATTCTTTTCTTGGCTCTACTTTATCACCCATCAGTGTGGTAAATGTCACATCAAGCTCAGATGAATTTTCTCCGTCTATCATGACCTGTTTCAAAATTCTGTGATCAGGATCCATTGTTGTCTCCCAAAGCTGATCAGCATCCATCTCTCCAAGTCCCTTGTATCGCTGGATCTTGTTATTATTGTCACGGCCTATGTCATTTAAAATCTGCTTGAGCTCGTCATCATCGTAGGCATACCATACACCCTTGTTTTTCTCCACCTTGTAAAGTGGCGGGGTAGCCAGGTATACATGTCCCTCCTTGATCAGATCAGGCATGAATCTGTAGAGGAAGGTGAGCATGAGAGTAGCGATATGGGCACCATCTACATCGGCATCTGTCATGATGATTATCTTGTCATAACGCAGCTTTGTTATATCAAAATCCTCATGGATTCCTGTTCCGAATGCTGTAATCATGGCTCTGATTTCTGCATTGTCATATATACGGTCAAGTCTTGCCTTTTCAACATTCAGTATCTTGCCTCGCAGAGGTAAAATTGCCTGTGTATCACGGCTTCTTGCTGTCTTTGCAGAACCGCCGGCTGAATCTCCCTCGACTATAAAAATTTCACAGTTTTTAGGATCCTTGTCTGAGCAGTCAGCAAGCTTGCCCGGCAGAGTACCTCCGTCGAGAGAGGTCTTTCTTCTGGTCAGGTCTCTTGCTTTTCTTGCGGCCTCTCTGGCTCTCTGTGCTAAAAGTGATTTCTCACAGATATTTTTGGCTACATCAGGATTCTGCTCGAGGAAATATGTGAGCTTTTCCGATACAACTGCATCTACGGCTCCTCTGGCCTCACTGTTTCCAAGCTTCTGCTTTGTCTGTCCCTCGAACTGAGGCTCCTCAATCTTGATACTGATGATTGCGGTAAGTCCCTCACGGATATCATCACCTGTCAGGGCCGGATCTGAATCCTTAAGTATCTTTTTCTCACGCGCATAGGCATTGAAGGTCTTTGTCAGGGCATTTCTAAAGCCTGCGAGATGAGTACCTCCCTCAGGTGTGATTACATTGTTTACAAAGCTGAAGGTTGAATCATTAAACGAATCATTGTGCTGTAATGCAACCTCTACATAAACACCGTTTTGTGTTCCCTCACAGTAGATTACCTCATCATATAGAGCCTCCTTGCCACGGTTAAGATACTCTACAAATTCCTTGATTCCTCCCTCATAGTGGAATACATGATTGTGATGGCTGTTCTCACGCACATCCTTTAAAGTAATCTTAAGTCCTTTTGTGAGGAAGGCTGTCTCTCTGAGACGCTGCTTTAAGGTATCGTAGTCATACACTGTCTCCTCAAAAATCTCCGGATCCGGCAGAAAATGCACCTTTGTACCATGAAGCGACTCGTCACACTGTCCAACAATCTTTACAGTATCGTCGGTTTTGCCACGCTTGTAGCTTTGTCTGTAAATATTTCCGTCCTTGTAGACCTCAACTGTCAGCCATGTGGAAAGAGCATTTACTACAGATGCACCAACTCCGTGCAGACCGCCTGATACCTTATAGCCTCCACCGCCGAATTTACCACCTGCGTGAAGCACTGTAAAAACGACTTCAAGTGCTGATTTTTTTGCTTTATGATTGGTTCCGACCGGGATTCCTCGTCCATCATCCTGTACTGTTATGGAATTGTCTTCCTCGATTGTAACCTCAATATTTTTACAATAACCGGCTAAGGCCTCATCAACTGCATTGTCCACTATCTCATAAACCAGATGATGAAGTCCTCTCGAAGACGTACTGCCGATATACATACCCGGTCTTTTTCTGACCGCCTCAAGACCCTCAAGTATCTGAATCTGGTCAGCTCCGTATTCCTGATTGTTCTGCTGTATTTCTTTACTCATCAATAACCTCCACCTGGCCCTTCACGACATGAAAGACCTTGTCCACCTGAAATCTATTTTTTACAAATTCATCAAGTCCCGTACAAGTGATAATGGTCTGTGTATCACTTAAGCTGTTGAGCAGATAGTTCTGCCTGTTGCCATCCAGCTCTGAAAGCACATCATCCAGTAAAAGCACGGGAGTGCTGTTTATATTTTTCTTTACAAGACTAATCTCAGAAAGCTTGAGTGAGAGAGCAGATGTCCTCTGCTGACCCTGCGAGCCGTATTTTCTGATATCCACACCGTCCACTGAAAAAAGCATATCGTCCCTGTGCGGTCCAACGGTTGTCTGGCATAGCTTCAAATCCCTGCTTCTTGCCTTAAGCAGCTCGTCCTCGAAAAAAATATCATCAATGCTCGGCTCATATTTGAGTATAAGCTTCTCCCTGCCTCCCGAAATATTGCTGTGAATGTCCTGTATTATCTCATTTAGCTCATTAACAAACTCGCGCCGCTTTTTTATAACGTGTCTGCCATACTCGAGAAGCTGCATATCCCATACCTGAAGTGTATCAATCAAATCAGGTCTGTAAGCTATATCCTTTAACAGTCTGTTTCGCTGAACTAATGTCTTATTATACTTACTCAGGTTAGACAGATATATTTTGTCAAGCTGGCAAAGCTCCAAATCTATAAATCTACGCCTCTCGGCAGGACCGTTTTTTATAATATTGAGATCCTCAGGAGAGAAAAACACAATATTCAAAATACCAAACAGCTCACTCGCTTTTTTGATCGGCATTTTATTGATGGCCACACCCTTTGCACCATTTTTTCGCAGATGCATGTCAATCCGGTATTCCTTGTCATTTTTTTCGACAATTGTCCTGATATGTGCCTCATCCTCGCCAAACCGGATCATTTCCTTGTCCTTGCTGCCCTTATGGGACTTTGTAGTGCCGCTCAAATATGCAGCCTCAAGTATATTTGTCTTTCCCTGGGCATTATCGCCGTATATTATGTTAGTTTCACTGTCAAAGCTGATATCCAGTTTTTCGTAATTTCTGAAATTACTCAGTTGGATTGACTTAATAATCATTATTTAACAACCTTTAACTGTTTCGCCGTCATATGAGAAAACATCTCCGTCGTGAAGCTTTTTTCCTCTCTGAAGCTCAGTCTCACCGTTTACAGTCACCTGACCATCCTGAATAACAATTTTTGCCTCAACTCCCGAGCTCACAAGGTTGGCCTTTTTAAGAGCCTGTCCCAGCTTAATGAACTCATCCTGTTCTCTTATAGAAATCTGTTTCATAAAATCTCCTAGTTTGCTGCTGTATTAAAATTTACCGGAAGAATGAGGTAAATAAACTTGCCCTCATCATCCTTAATGAAGCATGGTGCCTTTGGATTGACCATGTATAAATTAACCTCCTCCTCATCGATAACACGAAGTGCATCTATGAAGAACTTAGGATTAAAGCCTATCATAATATCTTTTCCATCTTTGTCGATATCGATGTCCTCATTCATGGAACCGATAAATGAATTGATGCGAAGCTCCATATTGCCATCTGTGATATTCATGATAATAGGCTTCTTATCTCCCTCCTTGACAAGAAGAGTAGCACGGTCGATACAGTCAAGAAGCTCACGCTTATTGATGCGAACCTTAGTGTCGTAGTCAGATGATAGCATCTGGTCAATCTTGAAATACTCACCCTCGATAAGACGTGAAACAACAGTAGTATTTTCAAATTCAAAAACAATATGATTGTTAGTGATATAGATAACCACATCCTCATCCGCTGAACCCGGAATAATCTTGCTTATTTCCTGCAGAGTCTTGCCGGGAACAACAACCTTCTTGCTGTCATAGTGATTTTTCATCTCGATATATCTGATAGATATTCTGTGTCCGTCAAGAGAAACAACTCGAAGCTTATTCTCCTCAATCTCAAAAAGCTCACCTGTCATCAGTTTATTGTTGTCATTGTCAGCAATTGAGAAAATTGTCTGTCTGATAACCTCTTTAAGGGTAAACTGTGAGAGGACAATAGACTCATTTCTCTCAACATATGGTATGTAAGAAAAATCATCACCTGATTTTCCGATGATATTGAACTTGGCCTTTTCACATGATATGACGGTCTTGAAGGAAGCATCTGTCTCAATTGTTACATCATTGTCAGGAAGCTTTCTCACTATTTCTGAAAAAATCTTGGCGTCAAGAGCGATAATTCCTCTCTCTTCGATAGTTCCGTCTATTATTGTTTCGATTCCAAGCTCCATATCGTTAGCCATAAGCTTAATCTCGTTTGCGGATGCATCAATAAGTATGCACTCGAGAATTGCCATTGTAGTACGTGTAGGTACTGCCTTCGATACGATATTAACACCTTTCAGTAAATTTGCTTTTGAACAAATAAGTTTCATTTAGAAAAACTCCTTCCTGCGCGTATATATAAATATTTAAAAGATATTCGTAATATTCTTCTTAGGGGCTGTTAAAAAGTTTAAAACCCCTTCAAAGCCTTTAAAGACAAGCTTTAAGCGGCTTGATAACTTGCTTAAAAACCTGTTGAAGTAAAAATGATAAAAATTGATAACTTTTTATTCACTTTCCTTCAACCTGTCATTAACATGCTCATGTGGAAATAAAAGCAAGGTTATAACCAAAATTATTAACATGCAAATGAGCACATATATAAATAGGTAGAAACTAATTTGGATTAATCTTTTTCTTGATAGTTTCTATGAGAGTACGTGTACTGTCATTCTCCTCGTAATCCTTGGTGACTTTCTTGATGCCGTGGATGATAGTAGAGTGGTCTCTGCCGCCCAAAAGCTGGCCGATTACATCAAGTGAATCAGAGGTCATGGTCTTGCAGAGGTACATGGCAATCTGTCTTGGACGTGCAATCTCGCTGCTTCTGGTCTTTGAAATCATCTGGTCCACAGAGATGTGGAAATGCTCTGAAACGACCTCAATGATGAGCTGTGCAGTGATTTCCCTTGGCTTGTCCGGCGTGATGATATTGGAAAGCTCCCTCTCAGCGATATCCATAGTGATGTGAGTATGCTCGAGATTGTGGAAGGCTAAAAGCTTGTTTAAGGCTCCCTCAAGCTCACGGATGTTGGAGCTGATGTTTGAAGCAATGTAGTTTAAAATATCATCATCTATATCAAAATTGTCAGTTTCAGCTTTCTTACGGAGGATAGCCATCCTCGTCTCATAGTCAGGAGTACCGATATCAGCCATCAGTCCCCACTCGAAACGGGAACGGATGCGCTCCTCGAGAGTCTCCATCTCCTTAGGCGGCTTATCAGAGGTAAGGATAATCTGCTTGCCCTGTGTCTGCAGTGTGTTGAAGGTGTGGAAAAACTCCTCCTGAGTACTTTCCTTTCCTATGATGAACTGGATATCATCAATCATGAGCACATCTACAGTCCTGTATTTGTCACGGAACTTTGTCATGGCAGAAGAATTACCGTTACGTATAGATTCGATAACCTCGTTGGTAAACTCTTCAGAAGTAACATAAAGCACCTTGGTATCAGGATTCTGGTCAATGATGAAATGACCTATTGAATGCATAAGATGAGTCTTGCCAAGTCCCGGACCACCATATATATATAGCGGATTGTATGCTTCACCCGGGCTTTCTGCCACTGCAAGAGAAGCAGAATGGGCAAACCTGTTATTATTACCTACGACAAAGGTGTCAAATGTATAGTTAGGGTTTAAGTTTGAGTGATCCCCCTTTACAGGAGTCTGTGGCTCAAGCTGAGGGGTATCGTTGTTTTTAAACTTAAGGCTCTGAGCCTGATCCGGTAAAATAAACTGGATATCATACTCGATACCTGTCACCTCACCTATAGCTACCTTAAGAGGAAGATAATATTTTTTGTTGATATAGCTGAGCCCCATCTGCTCAGACGGAACGAGAATATACAGTGTATTGCCGTCTATGGCGAACACCTCAAGCGGTTTTATCCACGTATTAAAGGAAACGTCTGTCAGACCATGCTCTTCCTTGACCATCTGTAGTATTTCATTCCACTTTTCCATTACTTTATCCATCAAAGTTCTCCATTATTTAACATATAAAGAGTATATTATGGGAATGTTCTCCACAATCCCATACATACTATATAGTACACTATTTTTGGCATTTAGGCAATGTAAAAAGATTTACAAAAATACTTTATTCACATTTTTTAACCATAATTATACAAAGTTACCAACATGTTATTCACATATTGTGGATAACTTTTTGATATCTTGATAACTTTCCACAATATGTTGGTCACAATAGGTGGTTTATATCAAAATATAGACGGTTATCAAGAATTATTATATATATAGAAGAAACTCGTTTTCCACATTTTTTATTGTGGAATGTAAACCGATAAAAAAATATATGTAGAAAATTAAAGAAAATTGAGAAAATCCTTGACACAACAGGAATTTTTGTTATAATTATACCGATGTTTTTTAACGTAAAGGAGGTGGATATATATGAAGATGACATTCCAACCTAAGAAGAGACAGAGAGCAAAAGTTCATGGATTCAGACAGAGAATGAAAACTGCTGGCGGAAGAAAAGTAATCGCAGCCAGAAGATTAAAAGGAAGAAAAAAATTATCAGCATAGGCCACAATTTTTGTGGTCTTTTCTTCATTTTTGATTGTTTTTAGAAGGACAGCGTCAAATGAAATTTTCAGATTCGTTGAAAAAAAACAAGGATTTTCAGAATGTATATAATAACGGTGTATCGTTTGCTAACAGATACCTCGTTATGTATGTTCTGAAAAATAACACAGAAAATAATCGTATAGGTATATCAGTTAGCAAAAAAGTTGGAAATAGTGTTATTAGACATCATATTACTCGTCTCGTGAGAGAGAGCTACAGACTACATGAGGACATGTTCGATAGTGGTTTGGACATCGTAGTCATCGCAAGAGTTGCAGCGCGGCATGTTGGTTATAAGGAAATAGAAAGTGCTGTTTTACATCTTGGAGGTCTTCACAGGATTATTAAGAAACAAAATATTTGAATAATGAAAAAGAAGATGGAATCGTTTTGAAAAGTATCTTAATATTTTTGATTAAATTTTATAGGAAGTATATTTCCCCGATGAAATCAACGAAATGCCCATATTGTCCGACCTGTTCGGAGTATGGTTTGCAGGCTGTGCAAAAGTACGGTGCCATAAAGGGTGGTCTGCTTGCGGCATGGAGGATATTGAGATGTAATCCTTTTTCAAAGGGTGGGTATGATCCGGTTCCATAGCAGCAATGGAGGTTTTTATGTCGGACATTTTATTAACCGCATATCCAGGCTCTATTCTTGGACCAATTGCCAAGCTTCTCGGTATCCTGATGGATTGGATATACAGTGGTATATCTAATATTACAGGTGGAAGAGTTGAGAGCGTTGTACTAAGTATTGTAATTATTACGATTATAATCTACATGTGTCTGTTGCCACTGACTATTAAGCAGCAGAAGTTTTCTAAGCTATCACAGAAAATGCAGCCCGAGATGCAGGCTATACAGGCTAAATATAAAAAATAAAAAAGGACCAGGCTTCAATGATGGCCATGCAGGAGGAGACACAGCTTTTATACCAGAAGTACGGTATTTCTCCGATGGGAAGCTGTGTGCAGATGCTTATACAGATGCCTATTCTGTTTGCACTGTACCGTGTGTTCTACAATATTCCTGCTTATCTGAGCGGAGTTAAGGGCTCTTTTACAGGGCTTGTTGATTCAATTCAGCAGACAAGCGGATATCAGAATACACTTGTCAGTCTGATGGAAAAGTATAATGTTGTTACATCAAGCGGTCTTAACGCTTCAAATGCGGCTTCAAAGCTTGCCGATGCAAGTGGTGATACTTTAAGCAATTATATCATTGATATCCTTTATAAGCTTCCTTCAAAGGGCTGGGATGCTCTTATGGACGGTAAGTTTTTTGATGGTATCCAGAGCGCAGTTGAGAAGACGCACGATGCGTTACTTCATTTCAACTACTTTTTGGGACTGAATATATCAGATACACCTTGGTATATCATAAAAAGCAACTTTACGGACAAGCCTGATAAGTGGTTACTTTTTTGTAATACTTGCACTGCTTATTCCTGTACTGTCATATCTGACACAGATGATCAATATCAAGCTCATGCCACAGGCTACAAACGGCAATGACCAGATGGCAAGCCAGATGAAGATGATGAATCTCATGATGCCATTTATGTCATTTGTTATCTGCTTTACAGTTCCTGTAGGTCTTGGTATTTACTGGATCTGCTCTGCACTTGTAAGAGGTATCCAGCAGTTCTTCGTAAACAGACATATTGAGAATCTTGATCTTGAGGCTGTTATGGCAAAGAACGAGGAAAAGGCAAAGAAGAAGAGAGAAAAAATGGGACTGTCTGAGGATTATATAAAGAAGGCAGCTCAGATTAAGACAAAGTCAATTGACAATAAGGCAAACGTATCTGTATCAGCAGGCACAGAGGAGAAGCTTGCAAAGGCCGCTGAGTACAAGGCTAATGCAAAGGCAGGCTCACTTGCTTCAAAGGCTAATATGGTTAAAGAGTTTAATGAACGCAATTCACGCAAATAGGGGGAGAAAATAGTGGAATACATTGAAGTATCTGCAAAAACAATTGACGATGCTTTGACAGAGGCATCTATTAAACTTGGAACAACAAGCGATAAGCTAGAGTATGAGGTAATTGATAAGGGAAGCAATGGTTTCCTTGGAATTGGCAGTCGTGATGCTGTCATCAAGGTTAAAAAGGCCGAGGCAAGTGTTGAGGATGAGATTCGCGAATTCCTTGACAGTGTATTTAAGGCAATGAAGCTTGAGGTTACTATTGATATCAAAGTGGATGAGGACAACAGAAATGTTGATGTTGAGCTTAACGGACCTGAGATGGGCGTTTTAATCGGCAAGAGAGGTCAGACTCTCGATTCACTCCAGTACCTTACAAATCTTGCTATCAATAAGCAGTCTGAGAATTACTACAGAGTAAAGATTGATACTGAGGATTACAGAAAGAGAAGAAGAGAGACACTTGAGAATCTTGCCAAGAATATTTCATTTAAGGTTAAGCGTACAAAGAGACCTGTTTCTCTTGAGCCGATGAATCCTTTTGAGAGAAGAGTGATTCATTCTGCACTTCAGAATGATAGATTTGTTGAAACACACAGCGAGGGGGATGAGCCTTACAGACACGTTGTTGTGACACTTAAGAAATAATAGATATAAATCATTAAAAGGGTATCTGGTTTCAGGTATCCTTTTTGAATATATATTATCTTAGAATTTTTGAGGAATTTCATATGCAAAATGATACAATAGCGGCTATTGCCACAGCTATGTCTCCGTCCGGAATCGGAATTATCAGGATAAGCGGAGATGATGCACTTTCGGTAATAGACAGGATTTATAAAAGTAAGAATAATAAAAAGAAAATAAGCGCATGTCAGTCACATACCATTCATTATGGTTTTATATATGACGGCGATGAGAAAATAGATGAGGTTATGGTGCTTTTGATGAAGGCTCCCAATACATACACGAGGGAGGACACTGTGGAGATAGACTGCCACGGTGGTGTGTATGTGATGAAGAGAGTGCTTGAAGCAGTAATCAAAAACGGAGCAAGACCGGCAGAGCCCGGAGAGTTTACTAAAAGGGCATTTTTAAACGGCAGGATTGATTTATCCCAGGCAGAATCTGTCATAGATGTAATAAATTCAAAAAATGATTTTGCGCTCAAAAGCTCTTTAAGCCAGCTAGGCGGAGCCGTGCTCGGAAGCATCAGGCAGATAAGAGAGCAGCTTTTGCATGAGATTGCATTTATTGAGTCGGCACTTGACGACCCTGAACATATTTCTCTGGATGGTTATCCACAAAAACTACGTGCAATTGTGGATAACGAGTATGTGGAGATAGATAGTCTGTTAAAAACCTCAGATAATGGAAGGATTCTGAAGGAAGGAATAAACACAGTAATCATTGGAAAGCCAAATGCCGGAAAGTCATCTCTTTTAAATGTGCTTGTAGGAAGTGACAGGGCAATTGTCACGGATATAGCCGGAACCACGAGAGATGTGCTTGAGGAACAGATTAATATTGGTGGAATCACCTTAAATCTCGTTGATACTGCAGGCATCAGAAGCACAGAGGATGTTGTTGAAAAAATTGGTGTGAAAAAGGCTATGGAGCATGCCAATGAAGCTGATTTTAATCATATATGTGGTTGATTCGTCAGTGGTACTCGATGATAATGATTATGATATTATCAATTTTATTAAAGATAAAAAGGCAATCATTTTACTAAATAAGTCGGATCTGGCTTCAAAGGTGTCGGCAGATGATATAAAAAAAGCTTGTGGATAAAACGGTTATTTCGGTTTCTGCAAAGGAAAGCTCGGGAATAGATGAGCTTTCTGATACAATAAAGGAAATGTTTTTTGATGGACAGGTCTCATTCAATGATGAGATTTATATCACAAATATCAGGCACAAAAAACTATTGTCAGATGCTAAGGAAAGTCTTAAGCTTGTTATGAACAGTATTGATGATGATATGCCGGAGGATTTTTATTCGATTGATTTGATGAGTGCGTATGAGTCGCTTGGACTCATAATAGGAGAATCGGTTGAGGATGATCTGATGGATGAGATATTCAGTAAATTTTGTATGGGAAAGTAGGCAGTTATGTGCAGTAAGTTTGTTGAAGAAAATTATGATGTTGTTGTAGTTGGTGCAGGACATGCGGGATGTGAGGCAGCACTTGCGTGTGCCAGGCTTGGACTTGAGACTATTGTTTTCACGGTAAGCGTGGACAGTATAGCGCTCATGCCATGTAATCCGAATATCGGTGGAAGCTCGAAGGGGCATCTCGTCAGAGAGATTGATGCACTTGGCGGCGAGATGGGAAAAAACATTGACAAGACTTTTATCCAGTCAAAGATGCTAAATAAATCGAAGGGGCCTGCTGTTCATTCTCTCCGCGCGCAGGCAGATAAAGCGGAATATAGTATGGAAATGAGAAAAACCCTTCAAAATACAGACCATCTGACCATCAGACAGGGTGAGGTTTCTGAGATTGTTACCGATGAGAATAATAATATAGTCGGTGCAAAAACTACTTCGGGAGCTTTATATCATTGTAAGGCGATTGTGCTGTGCACCGGTACATATTTAAGAGCCAGATGCTTAACCGGCGAGATGATCACTCATACAGGTCCGAATGGACTTTTGGCAGCCAACCATCTGACTCAGTCGCTCATAGATCACGGAATTGAGATGCGCAGATTCAAAACAGGAACTCCAGCGCGTGTAGATAAGAGAAGTCTTGATTTTTCCAAGATGGAGGAACAGTTCGGTGACGAGAGGGTAGTGCCGTTTTCATTTACAACTGATCCTGAAAGTGTGCAGATTGATCAGGTTTCATGCTGGCTTACATATACGAATAGTAAGACCCATGAGATTATCAGAAACAATCTCGACCGTTCACCGATTTATGCAGGCATCATAGAGGGAACAGGTCCTAGGTATTGTCCTTCAATAGAGGATAAGGTGGTTAAGTTTGCTGAAAAGGAAAGACATCAGATATTTATTGAGCCTGAGGGTTTAAACACAAACGAGATGTATGTCGGAGGTATGTCTTCGTCTATGCCTGAGGATGTGCAGTATGAGATGTACCGCACCCTTCCGGGACTTGAAAATGTGAAGATAGTAAGAGATGCTTATGCCATAGAGTACGACTGTATCAATGCAAACCAGCTATATGCATCGCTCGAGTTTAAGAAAATACATGGTCTGTTCAGTGGTGGACAGTTCAACGGTTCGTCCGGATATGAGGAGGCTGCATGTCAGGGACTTATCGCCGGAATCAATGCAGCCAATGAAGATAATTGGCAAAAAGCCATTGATACTTGACAGGTCAGAAGCGTTACATAGGTGTGTTGATAGATGATCTGGTCACTAAGAAAAATAGAGAACCTTACCGCATGATGACTTCAAGAGCGGAATATCGTCTCCTTTTAAGACAGGACAATGCAGATTTGCGTCTCACCGAGAAGGGATACGAGGTTGGTCTGATTTCAAAGGAAAGATATGACTATGTATGTAAAAAGAAAGAGCTTATTGATAAGGAAATAGAGAGAGTGTCGCATGTAAATATCGGCGCAAGGGCTGATGTACAGGAGATTCTGAAGAAATACAACAGTATAGAGCTGAGCAACGGAACCACACTTGAGGAGCTTATCAGAAGACCTGAGCTGGATTATGACAAGCTCGCTCCGATAGATCCCGACAGACCTAAGCTATCTGATGACACAAGAGAACAGATTAATATTCTTATTAAGTATGCAGGGTATATTTCAAGACAGATCAAGCAGGTCTCTCATTTTAAGAAGCTTGAGAAAAAACTGTTACCTACTGATTTTGATTATAATACTATTTCGGGTCTGAGAATTGAAGCACAGCAGAAGTTGAATGAATTTCAGCCGCTTAGTATAGGTCAGGCATCCAGAATTTCAGGTGTCACACCGGCTGATATATCGGTTTTACTTGTATTTCTGGAACAATTAAAATACTCAAATCCTGATTTATTTTCTAGATTAAACCCAGATAATACAAGCGTTGAACAATAATAATGGAGAATAAAATATGAAATATGATTTCACACACTTCACTGATGAATTATCAAAAATTAAATGTACATTAAATAATTCACAATTAGAGCAATTTGAGCTATATTATGACATGCTTATCGAAAAAAACAAGGTTATGAACCTTACTGCCATCACAGATTTCGACGAGGTAATAGAGAAACACTTCCTTGATAGCTTGTTTTTATGCCACACATTAGATTTAAACGCGGAAAAAAATATCATTGATGTCGGAACCGGAGCTGGTTTTCCCGGTATTCCTCTTAAGATAGCTTTTCCCCAGCTTAAGATTACTTTATTAGATTCACTTAATAAGAGAGTAGGATTTTTAAATGAAGTTATTGAAGCGCTTGAGCTTAAGAATATTGAAGCAGTTCATGGCAGGGCAGAGGATTTTGCCAGAGATAAGGAACACAGGGCAGCTTATGATATTTGTGTATCGAGAGCAGTTGCAAATCTGTCTACTCTTTCAGAATACTGTCTGCCGTTTGTGAAAATGGGAGGCTGCTTTGTGTCATATAAATCAGGTGAGTGCGAGAGCGAGGTGGCAGATGCAAAGTCGGCCATTTATCTGTTGGGAGGAAAGCTGAATAAAATAGAGCAGTTTGGATACTCGGATAATCATCGCTCATTTGTCATAATTGATAAGGTTATGAATACGAGCAACAAGTATCCGAGAAAAGCCGGACTGCCTTCAAAGAAACCATTGTAAAAAACCGTTATAATTGTTGAAGAATAGTTATAGGCGGTGCCTTATTTTAGATTAAAGTATAGAATTAGTTAGTAACAATTTTTTTAATAATTG
>ENA-OPZW01000004-OPZW01000004.1-human-gut-metagenome-genome-assembly--contig:-NODE-4-length-17324-cov-0.996162_pt1 | contig 17324 bp, 18 predicted proteins | sample MGYA00242486_ERZ504509 | MGnify/ENA primary metagenome ERZ504509 (study PRJEB26092, sample SAMD00036233) | human gut metagenome | host: Homo sapiens | study: EMG produced TPA metagenomics assembly of the...
CCAGCTTCATCCTTCTGTCCGTCAGGGGTATAAATGGTTTCTCTTGCATAAATGGCAAATTCTGCAGCTTCCATGTTCCCCACTTCGTAGTCAAATTCATAGCCTTTCTCTTTTTCCATGACTTCTTCCCCGGTGAAGAAGCTGCTTACCTGGTTTACGAAACCGGCCACACCGTTTTTCATCTTTGTTAGGAACTTTCCTTCTACTTTGGAAGCACCAGAAAGTTTTTCTCCTTTTTTGTGGATTGTAAGGCTTCCTACGGCTTCATCATTATACTGTTCAATGACAACAATAAATTTACCGGTTTCCTCTTCTACCTGGTGTACGGTATCCGCATCTACAGTAATCGTGATCGGTACTTTCTTTACTTCCTGGTAAGTTCCCCCGTCTGCTGTTTCATTCAACGGAACTTCCTTTCCATCTTTTAAGAGAGCATTTTCAAATCCTATCTGTACATAGTTTTTAGGTGCTTCTATCTCTTCGATTCGGTAAGTACCGCACTTTAACTGTTCCGGTGTGATCAGGTATCCCTCTTCGTTTGTCCTGAACACAGATACCACTTCTTTTTTCGGGTATCTTACGATCATTTCCACATATTTTTCTGCTTCCACATCAAAAATTTTATAAGCTGCACTGTTATCCAGTACTGGCTTCTGTGTCTGGGCATCTTTTTTCACAATCTTGAAGTAATACTGCAAAGGTCGGTCATCAAACACACGCCATACCTGAGGTTCCCTGCTGTCTTCTGAAATCTGTACGATAAATGGGCGGATTCCTTTTAAATTTTCCGGAACAGTAGATTCAAACACCACATACCTTCCATAAGGAAGCTCTGGGCTCTTCAAATATCCTTTCTTGTCGGTAAACAGCTCTGGTACTGTGATTTTTTTACCATTTTCCCAATAAGAAGCGGTTTCATCTTTGCTGTAATCATATGTGATAAAGTCCTCCGGTGTATAATAAGAGCCATTTCCAGCTTCAGGCTGCCATCCTTTACGCCAGACAATTCACTGATGAGGAATACCTTGAATCCTGCCCCTTCCACCAGTTCTGTTTCTGTCTGTTCCCCATCTTCTGAAATCTTGATAAGCTGAAACGCCTGTTTCTTTACAGTTTCCTTTACCGTAATATCCCGGTGTACAATCTGTATCTCCTGCCCTTCATACGCTACCTCTACGGGATACTCTGTTTCATCTAGCAGATACCCTTCTGCTGGCTCCATTTCTTTTACGAAATAGTTTCCAAGATACAGGTTTTTGAAGTCCACCGTTCCTTCACTGGAAATCGTACCCTGTGCTACCAATTCTCCTTTTTTATGGACAATGCCATCTTTTTTATTTGGATGCTCTATGTCTTTTGTCGCATATAAACCGTATTTTGCACCTACCAAAGTTGCATCACCCTGGGAAATAAATCCCTGGGAATCTTGATCGATCTTGCTTACATGAACTTCTCCCCACACTTCCTCATTTTTAAAATCATGGGAGAAGGTATAGGTGTACGTGCTGCCATCCTTATATTCATAGAAGAAGCGGTACACTTCATCTGTCATGTAATACTTATCCGGTGCCTGGATCTCCTTTACACTGTAATGGAAATTCAAAGGAATGTCTGCATGGAAAGCAGCAGTTCCTTCTCTGTTAGAAACAGCACGCTCTACCAGTTTTCCTTTTTCTACAAGAATCTTTCCGTCTACCGCTGTAATATCTTCTTCCGCATACAGTCCAAAAACCGCACCCTCCAGGGTAACTCCATCATTTTTTGATTTTTTCACCACGTTTACGGAAATCTCTGGTCTTGCATTGGTAAAGACGGTTTCCCCCTGGGATAAATCTATATTCTGCCCTGCATAGGACAAGGTTACAAACTGGGTACGTTCCTGTTCTGTTTTCCCAATCACCAGATTTTCCGGTGCTTTCTGTTCTACAACCTTATATTTTCCAAGATACAACTCTTTGGAAACAGCACTTCCATCTTCCCCGGTTGTCAGACTTTCTACCAGATCCCCTGCTTTATGCACCTTCGTCACTTTATCCTGGCTGTAAATATCCTCTGCCGCATAAATGTTATATTCTGCCCCTGCAAAGTCCGCATTTCCATATACAAAAGTCAGGTTTCCCTCTTCTCCGGTTACTCCGGTCAGAACCTCACCTTTTTTACGGATTGTGATTTTTCCTTTCTGTTCCTCATTCGTCACTGCAACAGAAGTTGTTTTTCCTGTTTCCAGCTTCACATGAAAAGACTCTGTATTCAGCTTATAACCTTCTGGAACAGAAATTTCTTTTAAATATACCGTATCCTGGGTTTTTGGAAATTCAACCTCGGAAGTACCATTGCTGTCTGTTGCCGGCATTTCTATAAGAAGGTTTTTACATGCACTGTCCAGATAAATACCAAAAACAGCACCGGAAAGGTTTACCTTACTGTTGTTATCCTTTTTTGTCACCTTTACCCTTGCCAGATCTAACCACTTCACTGTAAATTCCACAGAAGCACTTTCCTCTTCAAAAAATGCCCCATATCCAATATCCTGTGAGCCAGAGCCGGTAGATAATACCAAAGTCTTCCACTGCGCTCCTATCTGTCCTTTCAGCTTGCCGCTGTTCCAAGTACCGGTTACTGTTTTTGGGGCACTGAAATAAAATGTGGTGTCCCCTTTGATCTTTACAGTCCCTGTCTGTTTTGTACTTCCACTGTGGTAGGTCACATTGCCTGGCATTTTTAAAGTAATATAGTTTCTATGGTCGCCTTTTAAGCTAAATTCCCCGGTACGCTGCTCATTACCGCTTTCATAAGCCTTTGCTTCCTTTGGGGATAATGTGATTGCTGCTGTCGGAGGTGCTTCCAGGCTGTAAATATGCTGGATATATCCCCATACACCGCTTGCCTTGATATCTTCAAAAGTACAGCCATAAAATCCGTCCATGCCACAATACGAATATGCAGCAGCTAAATGCGTAAAAATATACTTTGTTTTCCAGTCAAAAGACGGCATATACTCCCCGGTAATGTCCCCAGGACCGCCATATCCATAATAGAGGACTTTCTGTAATTCCGGGTTGCTTTCAAACTCATTGGCCACATAATCCGAAGTTGGTGGAGAAGCTTTCATGGATTCCAGGCAGTACGCCACATGTCCATTTACCGTAAAATAGGAAGTGGAATAATTCCCTACACTTGACGGGTAAGGGATTTTCTCCCCCTGTACCAGATGTACATTGCTTCCTTTTTCCCTTTCCATTGCTGCCGGAACAACGGATAAGTACATTCCCTTATCCTCTTCTGGTGTAAGGTCAATTAACTCTGTTCCTGCATCTGGCATTTCCGGTTCTTCGGCCAGTACCTCCGGTATCTCTGGCTCAGGGTCCGCCTCACCGTCCTCATCGGAGCCGCTTTCTGTATGCTGGCTGCTTTCCCCCTGGGATTGCTGTGAGCTGTTTTCCCTTGCTTCTACCACAATCCTTCTCATAATCTGATAAGAGGGGTTTCCGCTTAACGGATCAACACGATAAAATGCCTGGTAAGCCCCTGGGGCGTTAAAGTCAAAGGGATTGCCGGATTCCCCTTCGGCTTTCAGGAACGTTACCTCTACTTTTTCATCATTTTTCTGGAAACCAGTATCATCGGATTCCGGGTTAAATGATTCTCCTGTTTTTATGGTAAGATCCTCTGCATACACCAGTTCTTCTTCTGTCAGTTGATTCTTTATCTCTTCCAGTTCCGGTAATGTATCCAAAGCAGTTTTCTCCTGTTTTGCTTCTGCTTTCTGTATCCGGCTATTTTCCCCAGACTGCCCGGAAGCCAGTGCCGTTATCCCTGTATTGAGTAATGTCGAACAGCTAAGAAGAAGTGCCAGTGTCCCAGCCAGCAGCCTTTTCTTTTTTCCTTTCATCATAACTTTGCTCCTTTTCATTTTTTTCGACAAAAAAAGCAGGCCACACAAGCCTGCTTTCCATTTTCTATCTTCTTTTTTGCATCTTTTGTGTACGGTCTGTCCCGTATCCAATGCAACCGCCATTCCCCTTTCTATTCCCTGTTTCCTGCATGGAACACTGCCAAAATAAGCTGCAGAACCAGCAGAAACAAGCATAATACTAATTTTCCTGTCAGATACAGCAGTTTCCCCACTGCGATCAAAATCCCTTTTACAACTTCCCATACGGTTCTTCCTACTGCCATACCTTCTTCCTCCTCTTACTCTTCAAATGCCCCATAAAATTCCGCAAATCGTAAATCTTTTTCCATACAGGCTTCTTCCTTTTCACTGTTTCCTGCTATCTGTCCGCTGTCAGCCAGTTCCCCCTGAAATGTTTCTGCTAATACGTTCTTGTTAGCAAAGGCTTCTTTTTGTGCCTGGGAAACGGCATCTTTTACGATTTTACAAAATTGTTCTTTCTGGTTCTCCAGAAGGGTATTTAATAGTTTCATCTGCTGTACATCTTCTTCCTGCTGCAGGTATTTTGCAAAATAAACGATTGCTTCTGCTATGAAATCGTCTTTCGTCTTGAAAATATCTTTGTTATACTCCTTCAGATATCGGTATGCCTGATGATGTACTGGCCTGTTTTTATACAGCCGCAGTGAAGTAGTATATACTTTTTCCGTATCCATAAGCCTTCACTTCCTATCATGCCGTCCGCATTTTCCTCTGTTTTGCCCGGATAATGCTTTTCACTGCTTCTTCACAGCCCCTTGCATTGGCATGTATATCCGTCACAAACTGTACATCTTTTCCCTCATTAGCTCCAAAATGCTCCACAATGGAAGAACCACCTCCCATGAATACCATTTTGGTCAGATCCAGATTATAATGATTTGCCTGTATGATACCATAAATTTCCTCTGCATAGGATTTCAAACAGTTTATAATCACTTCCTGATACTGCTTCGGGCAGTCATAGCTTCCTGTCCTCATAAATGCTTCTGTAATGTATGCCGGTACCCCTGCCCCTGTTTTTGCAATGGCTTCCTCATTCACTTTTCCGATACAGTACAATGCCGCCTTATCCGAAATCGAATACTTCCCGTCCGGCATTCCGTCAACAAACTCTACCAGATCGGTAGTACCTCCGCCAATATCCACTAAAAGGCAATAACCAGGAACAGCTTCTAAAAGCGTATGGATCACCACATGCCCCTGCATAAAGACAAACACATTTTCCAAGGACACATGATAGTGAACCCCTTCATAGCGGAAATGCAGTTCCTTTGTCTTTAACAGATATTTCTTGAAACTTTCCTTCTGCTGCTGAAACCTTCTGGGCGGCAGGGCAGCTCCCATTTTCACAGAAGCATCTGTCAATCCCCGATACCGCATCTCCTGTGCCAGGGCAGCCATGGTAAGAAGATAATAGTTTTCATTTTCTGTTTTATCCACACACTCTTTTTCCGGTACTTTCCCACCCACATAATAAAACTGGTTCTGATATTCCAGAATATGTTCCAGACTGTCTGGCTTTGCCTGCAAGGGCTGGATTGCTGCTGAAAATACGGTATTTGCTGTTTTCATGTTACGGTTTCCATGGTCTATTCCAATAATCATTTTATTTTCCACTTTCTTATCCTCCTGAATTTTATATTTTGTATCTTTCCACTTTTTCATCTGTTCACTCTTCTGCAAATGGCTCCAGCATCTCACTGATTTCTTTTTGGAATAACCTCTGCAGCCGGACAACCACATGGACATTTGGTTTTTGCTGTCCATATTCAATCCTCTGATATGTCCGAAGACTGATACCCAGGACAGATGCAAGTTCTATCTGCGTATATCCATGGGCTGTCCTGAATTTCTTTAATTTTGTAACTTCCTATCACACTCCTTATGTCTGAGGGATAGCTTCATGATAAGCAAACAGATTAGATATATAGCTGTTTGCCGTCAATGTGGCATTATATAAAGCAGTCAGTAACACTGCCCTGATATTATTTGCTTTTTTTGTACACTGTTTAATAGAATCCATCACATACTCCACAGAGAATTTATCCAGTTTTTTATACATTCCCTGCACAACACTAAGAGGGCGTTCTTCCTGATTTACCCGTATCGTCTTTGCGTTGGAGGTCAAAACATCTACAGCAAGCCCTACAATCTCATTGAGCAGCTTTCTGTCATAAGGTCTGTCTATCCATATCGCATCATAATCAATCTGATCTTTGAACTGTTTTTCTGCTATCTGATAGGATAAGATAGGATTATCTTCATATTCATTCATAATCTCTGTTGTATTCTTTGGAGTATTCTCTACTGTAGTCTTTGTAGTAATCTCTGTATTTGTCTGCCCACAATAGGTTTCAGGTATCTCTTTTGGTGTCCAAGGCTCTGTTTCCTAAGAGGGTATGCTCCCTCTTTGAATGGGGTTACCCTCTCACTTTGAAAAGGGACAGCCCTCTCTCCTACGAAATGAACCTCCTCGTCTATGTTTATAGAGGGACTTTGTTCTTCCATTTTCGATTTCCTTCTGCCGTTTTCAAAGGAAGACGAAACTGCACCTGTTTCTTCTGGATAAGTCAATTCTTTTAGCCTGTCTACAATCAATTCCAGATACAGGACATTATTGACCACAATCCCATTCATGGATATAGTTCTAAATACTCTCCTTACCACACCCAGTTTTTCCAAAAATACCACTGCATTTGTTGCTTCTTTTTTGGAAATTCCGAACTGCTCACTGATCTGCTGATAACTTCGCTGAAGAAGGTCAGACTTAAATTTTTTTCTTACCCCGATTACCTGCCCGGTTCCTTCATCCCTGATTTCTGTAGGCTTATACCAATACACAATATCTGCCAGTATGATAATAGCCGTCAGATTTGGCTTTCCGCTTTCTCTGATAATCGTCCGATACCATACCTGAGGAATGATATTTCCAGATATATTCAGTTTTGCATTTTCGTCTACAATTTCATTTCCTGTGCTGTATATACCTCCATTCATATGTTATCCTCACTTTCCCATTTTTCTTTGTACTTATATAAAACTCTCATTTTTTCATCTGCTTTTTTGGCAACAACTAAGCACGCATACAAAGGAAACAGAAAAATAAGTAAACCAATTATTATGATTACTTTTATCATTGCTCCATCCTCCCATGAAAAAAGGACTAAGCCAGCTAACAGAATCACTTTTAACTAACCTAGTCCATATCTTTTTTTACAATATGTTGCAACCGAATGGTCTTTCACAAACTTGACCGCCTGTGAGAATGGATATACTTTTAACAGGACCAGTAGCAAAGGGTTTCTATCATTAAAAGTCCCTGCCACCTAATTTCCATTATGCGAAATTCATTCCCGGTCTATGATATTTCTACCATTTATGGTATAATAGAAAAAAGACTAAATTGGCGTGAACCCTTAATTTATAAGGAATCTGCTAACTTAGTCTTATTTTAACATGACCACCGGAGCCGCTCGCCCCGACAATTGCCACAAACTCTCCCTTTTCCACGCTCAATGACACATCGTCCAAAGCCTTGACCTGATTTTCTCCGGCTCCGTATATTTTTGATAAGTGTTCTACTCTAAGCAGTTCCATTTAATTCTCCTTTTCTTCTCTATACATTTTTGAGTGCTGTGCGGTCTGTCCTTTAAAGTGCAGCCGCCCCGCGATACAAGTGTATAATACATTATGTAAAGTTACAGGTAGGTTACTTTTAAAAAATATTACAGCATAATATAAAAAACTCCGGTCAGAACAAAAAGTTTTCTGTGCCGGAGCTTATATATTATATGTTTTATAATTATCTATGCCAATAATTATTTCTGCTTATATGAAGACAAAAAGTCTGCAAGCTTGCCTGTGGCATCCTTTTAATATCTCTGTTCGAGGCAGATATACCACTCTGAAGTGATCCGGCTTATCCCAGTTGAAGCCGCCGCCGTGATGATGAGTATCTTCTTCTCACGAAGCAGATCGAGTGCAAACTGTTCATCGTTTGTGATGTTGAACCTTGCAGTATCAATCTTTGGGAATATGTAAAATGCTGCCTTTGGCTTTACTGCCGAAATTCCCGGTATATCGTTTAATGCCTTGTAGACGTACTCTCTCTGCTCATAGATTCGTCCGCCCGGCACAATATACTCGCCTACACTCTGATATCCGCCTAAAGCGGTCTGCACTATCGACTGCGCCGGAACATTCGAGCAAAGACGCATGTTTGAGAGCATGTTGAGACCCTCGATATAGTCCTTTCCGAGCGCCTTGTTGCCGCTTAAAACCATCCATCCGATACGATAGCCTGCTATCATATGTGACTTAGAAAGACCGCTAAAGGTCACACAGAAGAGGTCCGGTGCAAGCGACGCAATAGACACATGCTCATAGTCATCCATCACAAGTCTGTCATATATCTCATCCGAAAAAATCATGAGCTCGTGTTCTCTTGCCACATCAACTATCTGCTGCAGCACCTCCCTTGGATAGAGTGCTCCTGTAGGGTTATTAGGGTTTATTATTACGATTGCCTTTGTCTTGTCTGTAATCTTCTTTTTTGATATCCTCTATGTCCGGATACCACTCTGACTGCTCATCACAGATATAGTGCACTGCAGTGCCTCCCGCAAGTGTAACGCAGGCTGTCCAAAGCGGATAGTCCGGTGCCGGCACCAGCACCTCATCACCATTGTCAAGAAGCGCTGACATGCTTAAGTTTATAAGCTCGCTGACTCCGTTTCCGGTGTAGATATCCTCAACCGTCACATTAGGAAGCTTTTTGAGCTGTGCATATTGCATAATTGCTTTTCTTGCAGAAAAAAGTCCCTTGGAGTTGGAATACCCCTCACAGTCCGTGAGCTGGCGAGACATATCATATATCACCTCATCAGGTGTCCTGAAGCCAAACGGCGCAGGATTTCCTATATTGAGCTTCAACACATTTGTGCCGTTTTCCTCCATGCGGGCCGCCTCATCCACCACCGGTCCTCTTACATCATAAAGCACATTATCTAATTTTCTGGATTTTCCAAATTCTCTCATCCTGACAATCTCCTTTTATTTTCGTAACAATTCCTGTATCCGTAATATATCCTGCTAGCCTAAAAGCTCAAAAACAGCCTCAGCGTCAAATACCACCTGCTTTACCTTATCAACCTCTATCTGATAAAGTGCATTTGCTGCCAGATGCTCTGCAGCCTGCTCGAGATCTCTTATGCCCGATGTGTTCTCGTGAAGCTTAATCACTGCATCAAGTCCGTCCTCTGTGAGAACGCACTCCTCCTCCTTCATTCCCATTCGCTCAAATACCTTGCGCAGGGCAAATCTCTGGAAGATGACCTTCTTCTCTTCATCGGTATAGTCCGGAATATCAATCACTGCAAAACGTGACATAAGCGGTGCAGAAATCTGGGATTTATCATTGGCTGTTGCAATCGGATATACTCCGACGGTCGGCACCATACACTCCATATAGTTGTCTGTAAAGCCAAGATTGTCAAGCAGTGTCAAAAGCACATCTGCCGGATTTCCGTTGCCGTTTTTGCTTGAGGCCTTGTCGAGCTCATTGATGATAAATACAAGATTTGACTCTCCGCCTGTGAAAATGCCTCCATAATGATTCCCGGCTTTGCGTTTGAATAGATTCTTGAGCTCCTGTGAGCTGCTCCGCATCATTTATTGAGCTCATATCGAGTGTGGTCCATGGAAGCTTGAGTATACGTGCAACAGCATATGCAATCTGTGACTTTCCGGTTCCTGCCGGTCCACAGAGCAGCAGTCCATAGGCAGGAAGTGTATGAGTCCTGTTTATCTGGATAATGGTCTCAATGATTCTCTGCTTCACGCTCTCCATGCCATAGAGCTCCTCATCGAGTATGCGCCTTGCCTCCACAGGGTCAATTGCCTCAAAGTAATTTCCCTTCCACTGGATATTCATCATGATGGAAAGTGCTCTCTGCGCATGGCGTCTCTCCTCAGGTGATACCTCGCTTGAACGCGCAACTGCCAGATTTCTTCTGGCCCACAGCAGTATATTGTCAGGCAGTGTACGGCCTGCACAGGTCATGAAATCTGTGATGCTCTGTATACTGGTGAGCTTCATGCTGTCGCCCTCTTCCTCGTAATCATCGAGTCAGGTTCATCCTCAGGCATGGTGCTGGCAAAGAGCCTTTCCATCATATACTGCAGGAATCCGTCTTCTGCAGACAGCTTTGTGCCTCTGCCGAGAGCCACCTCCCTCACCCTGTATACTGCGTATCCGTCAGGTGTATTGGCTCCTGAAAGCTGTACCTTTATGTGATTTTCGCCAAGCCACTTAAAAAGGCTAACGAAGCGGGAATCAATGCGCAGGATATCTGCACTGGTCACCCCATCACCATCCTCAAATTCAAAGGATGTACGCTTTATCGGATTTGTAAACATACCGAGCGCATGATGCGCCCATTCCTTTTGCTTATTGTCTATCACAACAATCGGTTTATCGGCCGATGCCTTGGTCTCTGTCGAATGAAATGTCTCATATGTACACTCCGGATGCTCGTTTGCTACCGGTGTATCGCTAAAATCAAATACTGGCATTTTTATTCCTCTCTTTTCGTAATTGTATTCTTCATCATACCCTGTCAAAGGCTATGTCTTGTACCACCTCGCCCGCGATGATAAGTCCTGCCACTGATGGTACAAATGCAAGGCTTCCGGGAATATCCCTGCGCTGCGTGCACTTGTGTTCGGCACCCGGCGGGCAGATGCAGTTGGTTCTGCAGCTTATAGACATATCCTCTATCGGTCTTGTAGGCTTCTCCTCAGAGTATACCACCTTGAGCTTTTTCACGCCACGTTTTTTAAGCTCACGGCGCATGACCTTTGCAAGCGGACACATGCTGGTCTTATATATATCAGCACCTTAAATGCACTTGCATCCAGCTTATTTCCCGCTCCCATGCTGCTTATGATAGGCACATTTTTTCTCCTGTGCCTTCATGACAAGCGCAATCTTTGCTGTGACCGTATCAACCGCGTCAACTATATAATCATACTCTTCAAACGGAAATTCATCAGCATTTTCCGGCAAAAAGAAACACCTGTGCGTCACGACACTGACATCAGGATTAATATCATGAATCCTCTCCTCCATCACATCTGTCTTGTATTTTCCTATGGTCTTTCTGGTTGCGATTATCTGCCTGTTTAGGTTTGTAAGACACACCTTGTCATCATCGATAAGGTCAATCGCTCCCACGCCGCTTCTGACTAGTGCCTCGCAGACATATCCGCCCACTCCTCCTATTCCAAATACTGCGACTCTTGCGCCCTTTAGCCTATCCATCGCCTCTTTTCCAAGCAAAAGCTGTGTTCTTGAAAACTGATTTAACATTTATTTCTCCTTTTCATCCCTGACCACGCCGACACCGGCAGAAATCAGGAGTCTTACTGTATCCTTAAGCATGCTCCAGTCAGCCTTTGACAGCTCATCGGCAGCCTTTATCATCCCAATGAGCTGCTTAAATGACATCTGGTCAAGGTTCTCAAAATTGGAGTCCGATGCTATTGAAAAAAGCACATTTACAAACTGCTTTCGCTGCGCCTCATCCATGCTGCCTATCCAGTTTCTGAGTGTCTTGTCAAGGCGCACACTGTTTTTGTCCAGCCCATCCGCCTTTATGATACTTCCGCCCATTATCTCCCATGAAAAAGCATCATGCTGCAGCGGCCCCGAATTACGGCTTCTTACCACCTCATAATCGTCCACATGCTCAAGCAATAAGCCAACAATAGACGACTGTGGCAGAAATGTCTCTATTCTGTCAAAAATTCTTTTGTAGCCTGCCGTATATATCATCTTGTGATTGAAGCCCGGCCCGTCAAAATTAAACACCTTAATAATGACATCCTGCACCTCTTTATCCACATGCATGGCGGCAAACACTGCAAGATTTCCACCCTTTGAGTGTCCGCCTATCCACAGCTTTCTTGTATTGATGCTTTTATTGTTGATATTTTCATCATCTAAAGCTTTATCATTTATGGCTTTTTCATTTATGACCCTATCATCATTGCATATATATGCTGCCACCTGCTTTAAATATTTTTTCGCCTTGTTCTGTCCCGGTGTCTCATCGAGATAGCTTAGATTAAAGTTTTCCTTCCAGCCGACAATGGAATGGTCTGTACCACTGTAGGAAATGAAATATGTGCCGTCAGGCAGTTCTATCGTAACCGCAGAAAACTGCGACTCCTCTTTTTCACTAATATCGTATATATAATATCTCAAAATGCAGTCAGCATAGCGCCTTGAGTGCGCCAGCTTTTGAAGCAGCCTCGCGGAGTGGCGGAAAAGATTAGGCATCTGCTCAATCTCATCATCACTGTGGTCCGCGCAGTAAAGGCTTGAAAGCTGTTTTATCGTAAGGTATGATTTCTTTGCATCCGGCATATATGGCTTCATCTGCACATAAATAAGCTGTGAAAAAATCAGTCCGTCCACCTCATTTACATGCACCTCATCAAAGCCTATGTCTCCACGCCAGTCAATATAATCCATGATATCTGCCATATAATGCCCTCCTGAAATATATCTGTCTTATTCATCATAGTGATCTAGGAAGCTGTGCTTTATGCCATCCTTTTTATATGCTACAACCGTAGCCAGATTTACATTCTCCACGCTCTTAAATATATTTGCCTCGACAAAAGGATTCACCTTTTTAAGATTAGCGATGAGCTGCTTTATCTCAACACGCTTTGAGCGGTTTTCCTCATTATTGCAGGTGGTACAGGTATCTGTAAACTTGCAGGCACACTGTATAAAATGTAGACCGTTGTAATCACGCCATGCCTTGATATCGTCCTCCCTGACCAGGTAAAGAGGCCTGATAAGCTCCATGCCCTCAAAGTTTGTGCTGTGAAGCTTAGGCATCATGGTCTGTACCTGTGCACCGTAGAGCATGCCCATGAGTATCGTCTCGATAACATCATCATAGTGATGTCCGAGCGCAATTTTGTTGCAGCCCAGCTCCTTTGCAAATGCATACAGATGTCCTCTTCTCATCCTCGCACATAAATAGCATGGCGATTTTTCTATATCATATACAGCATCAAATATATCTGACTCAAAAATAGTGGCAGGGATGCCAAGGTTCCTGCAGTTTTCCTCTATAACATGCCTGTTCGCCTCATTGTAGCCCGGGTCCATGACGAGAAACTTCACATCAAAATCAAACTTGTTGTGATGCTTAAGCTCCTGAAAAAGCTTTGCCATGAGCATGGAATCCTTACCTCCCGAGATACACACTGCAATCTTATCCCCCGGCTTTACAAGCTCATAGGTATTTATCGCCTTTGTAAACTTGCGCCAGATGGATTTCTTAAATTTCTTTCTGATGCTTTGCTCCACATCTGCCTTTATATCGCGCTCTGCCACCTCTTCCTCTTTCATGGCATCAAGCAGCCAGCTTATATAGCCGCCCTTTAGCTTGCCGCATCAAAACCTTTTTTCTGTGAGATACTCTGCCACATCCACACTCGTCTTACCACGGCTGCAGACTATGACAAGCTTCTTATCATGTGGCACCCTCTCATCTGACTCTATTTCCTCTGCCTGAATATTGAGTGCTCCCTTTATGGCACCGTGCGCCACCTCTTCCTCACTTCTTATATCTATTATCTGATAGCTGTTACTATCCAGCTTTTTAACTTCTTCTATACTAAGCTGCATTTTATTTCTCCTATACTATTTCCGCAATGACTTTATTTCCTGAAATATCCTGTACTCATAATATGCCGTCACCACAAGGATGAGCCCTATCATAATGAGGCTGTATACATCGCGGATTGCTATTCCAAACGCATCACACACGCATGGCACCAGAAGCCCTGCAGTAAAAACAAGCTTTACAAACGTCAAAAGCCTGAGTGAATACTTTCTGATATTGCCCACACACAGCTCCGCTGCTATGTGATTGAGCTTTTCCGGATAATGCTGCAGCCATGTGATTGCAATGTATACAAGCAAAAGCACAAGTATATTGGCCACAAACTTAAATACCTGTATGTGATAGCACACTCCATAATAAATCTGTAAGCCTATATACGCAAGAGCTAAAAATAGCATCTATTGCCTCAAGCACCGCCGAAGCAAAGGTCATATCTCTTTTTCTCATATAAATCTACTACCTTTCATTAACACCTTAAACACGTAAAAATAAGGTAAAACGATATTGTTTCTCTTTAAACTATCTAATTTTATCATATTATGGACTATCTTTCTAGAAAAATTGTGATATAATAATCAGGTTAAAGGAATTTTTATTTAAAAATTAATAATACAACGAGGTTTAATCGAAAATGAGCAAATTAACAATACCAAAGAACTATTCTTCGGCACTGAATCTTCACGATACACAGCTTGCCATCAAAACTGTTAAGGATTTCTTCCAGGGCATGCTCGCACAGCGTCTTTCCCTGACACGTGTTTCAGCACCGCTTTTCGTTGATCCTACCACAGGCTTAAACGATAACTTAAACGGATATGAAAGACCTGTTACCTTCGGCATCCTTGAGCAGGGTGACAAGGAGGCTGAAGTCGTTCACTCTCTTGCCAAGTGGAAGAGATATGCATTAAAGAAATACGGATTTTCTCTCGGCGAGGGCATCTACACAGATATGAATGCCATAAGACGTGATGAGGAGACTGACAATATCCACTCTATATTTGTTGACCAGTGGGACTGGGAAAAGATCATCCGCAAGGAGGACAGAAACTTAGACTTCCTTAAGGAAACAGTAAAGACAGTATACAAATGCCTGCGCAAGACCGAGCAGTACATGGCTATACAGTACGACTACATAGATTTGATTCTGCCAAAGGATATCACCTTTATCACCACATCAGAGCTTGAGGAAATGTTCCCGGACAATACTCCAAAGGAGCGCGAGTATTATTTTGCAAAGGCAAAGGGTGCCATCTGTGTAATGCAGATTGGTGACAAGCTTGCAAACGGAGAGCCTCACGACGGACGTGCCCCTGACTATGACGACTGGGCTTTAAACGCTGATATCATCGTATACTATCCTGTTCTTGATATCGCACTTGAGCTTTCATCAATGGGTATACGTGTAGATGAAAAAGCTCTAAAGGAGCAGCTTGACAAGGCCGGATGTCCTGAGCGTGCTAAGCTTCCATTCCAGAAGGCTATCCTCAACAAGGAGCTTCCGTACACTATCGGAGGCGGAATCGGACAGTCACGAATCTGTATGTTCTTCCTCAGAAAGGCTCATATCGGTGAGGTACAAAGCTCACTGTGGCCTGATGAGACAATTAAGGAATGTGAGGAGCATGGTATTCAATTGCTATAATCTGCATACCATACTTTACTGTTTGTTATTAAAAACCTGCTGTGTCAGACAATCATGACACAGCAGGTTTTTTATTTCTTATTTTTAATTTTTCCATATGCATCACAAACATCAGCATAAATGCATGTGTTGCTGCTATTATCTACACAAACATCCTCCATGCAGCCCTGATCTGCGAACCCAGCCTCTCAAACTGCCAGTGGGTATTGCTCTTTATGATACTGTTTGGATCATTTATAGTAAAGCCCTCATCATCATAGCCTGTGATCACCATAAAATGTCCCTTTTCTGTGAAATCTCCCGGACCGACATTTACGACTATCAGATTGCCCTCATCAAGCCTTTCTTTAAATGTATCCTCATCCACCTTTATAGTCTTTGCATTTACCCCGTAGTGCCTGCAGCCCTTGCTTATAAGATTCCATGCACTTCCGGAGCCATCCACACTGTAGCCGGCCTCCTTTGCATACTCTGCCACCGCAAGAGGGGATGCCTGTGCATCATGTGTCAGATATAATACAACCATCGAAAGTGCAGTCGGACCGCAGCCACTCGCCGCAAAATAATTGCCACTGTACTTTTCATAGCCCCATCTCTTATCCCACTGCTGCAAAAGAGGTACTGTATCCTGCGAAGCCTCTGCAGTCAGATCAATATCATGCTCTTTCGAGTGCTCCTTAGGATACTCATATATGAAGTCAATTGCCTCATCATTTTTCTTGGCAAGCTCCTTTAGCTGTCCCGGATACTTTGCACTGTGAAGTATCTCATCAAGCTTCGTTTCCTTGTCAGGCTCACTGTCTGCTCCGCAGAGTTTACATCAGCCTCTGAGCTTGTTTTGCTTTTTTTCTGAATCCATTTAGATGCGGTAAGTGAATTATTATTCTTCTGCACATCAACATCTCTTGATTGCGTCTTATTATCAGCACCTACCACCGCGTCAGCTACGGGAACTAAAAGCTGCATGCCACACGCCAGAAATGTTGTTATGATTATCGCTGCACAAAGAACTATTGCGCCTATTTTCATGCGCCTGTCGCGGTGCCTTGCACGTTTTATGCTTCCCTGCCTTCTATGAGTTTTCTTATGTGTCTTTCCCATTGTTCTCCTCTTACTATTACAGCTTATCAACCTCATCCATCCAGATACGTCCACACGCATCAGAAGGCATCCTTAGGTCTCCTCTCGGTGAGACCGCCACTGTTCCTACCTTTGGTCCATCCGGCAGACATGAGCGCTTGAACTGCTGTGCAAAAAATCTGCGATAGAAGTTCTTAAGCCATTTGAGAATAAACTCATCATCATATTTTCCTTCAAATGCTATCCTTGCAAGGCGGTAAACCTTGGCAGGAGCATAGCCGCAGCGCAGCATATTGTAAAGGAAGAAGTCATGCAGCTCATAAGGGCCCACAAGATCCTCTGTCTTCTGTGAAATCTTACCGTTTTCAGGTGGTAAAAGCTCAGGAGAAACAGGTGTATCAAGCACATCAAGAAGTGTACTTTCCAGCAAATCGCTGCCACAGGTATCTGCATAGTATTTTACCAGATGGCGCACCAGAGTCTTTGGAACCGAAGCATTTACCGCATACATGGACATATGGTCTCCGTTGTAGGTCGCCCAGCCGAGTGCCAGCTCTGACAAATCTCCTGTACCTATAACCATTCCGTTTTCCTTGTTTGCGATATCCATAAGTATCTGTGTGCGCTCACGTGCCTGTCCATTCTCGTAGGTGACATCATGCACAGACGGATCCTGTCCGATATCCCTGAAATGTATATTTACGGCATCCTTTATATCCACCTCGATAAATGTAGCTCCAAGGCATTTAATGAGATTTACCGCATTGTCATATGTGCGGTCTGTTGTTCCAAAGCCCGGCATAGTAACTGCCGCTATATCCTTGTGATCCTTTCCCAAAAGGTCAAATGCTCTCACCGTGACAAGCAGTGCCAGTGTGGAGTCGAGTCCTCCTGAAATACCTATAACTGCTGTCTTGCAGTTGGTATGCTCTAATCTCTTTTTAAGCCCCATAGCCTG
>ENA-OPZW01000005-OPZW01000005.1-human-gut-metagenome-genome-assembly--contig:-NODE-5-length-15688-cov-1.439046_pt1 | contig 15688 bp, 16 predicted proteins | sample MGYA00242486_ERZ504509 | MGnify/ENA primary metagenome ERZ504509 (study PRJEB26092, sample SAMD00036233) | human gut metagenome | host: Homo sapiens | study: EMG produced TPA metagenomics assembly of the...
TCCCGCCATCGTCACCATGTCGGAGGGCGACCAGCCGAGTTCCTCCAGTTGCTTGTCAAATTCCTCGTTGGACACGAGGTAGGCGGTTTCGGGGTTGCGTACCATCGCCTCGTATTCCAGTTTGTCCTTCTGCTCCCGGTATCGGTTCATGTCCAGCGTTTCCGCCTCCAGCATCTTTGCCGTGCCCTGTACGACGGGTGAGAGGATGCTGTTTATCGTGCCCAGCACCACAGTCGGGAAGAACATGATGCACAGACCGATGGCAAAAGGACGGAGCATCGGGAATACGTCTATCGGTTCAGCTCTCGCCAGCGACTGCCATACCCGGTAGGCGACGTAGAACAGCGCACCCAGCCCGGCGATGCCTTTCGCCACACCAGCCATGTCCCCACACAGCGGCATCATCTGCTCATAAAGTGAACGTAAAATCTGATGAAGGTTGTCGAACTTCATAGGCTACCAGTATCTTTCGTTCATGTTCCCGTACAGCCCCATGATGCGGTCGAGGTCGTTCTTCTTTTTCGCACGCAGGTAACTCACGGAGATGTTCTTGTTCGTGTAGTAGCTCACGAGGTTGCGGTAACGCTTCATCTTCGAGTGGCAGCGTTCCACCACGTCCATGCGCTCCTTGTCGGTCATGGAGAGCGTGGTGATGTTCACCACGTTCCTGAGTTCCGTCAACACTTCGTTGCTTTCCTCCAGCAGTTTCGTGTAGCCGAAAGCGATTGCGGAAAGCTCTTCGGGTCTGAAATTCCCGTCACGGAGCATCCGTTGGAAACTGTTCACATAGATGTCTGTGATGTCGCCCACCATCAGGATGGTCTGCTGCACCTTGCGGGCGTCCTTGACCAGATTGTTCACCGATTTGAGGGGTAGGCTAAGCATCCAACGCCCTGCCGTATTACTACGGTGGGTTTTCGGAAGCTCGCCCCCAAACCGGACGTACACGTCTCCGCGTATCCGGCTTTCTACTAATAATATCAATCTATTCATTGTTACTGAGTTTTTTGTAACACTTACCACATATGGCAATAGTCTTTCGTTTGCGAGCCATCATTTGTTTTTCGCAGGTAGTTTTCCCTTGAAGATTTTTTAATTTTCTCACATGGTGCATCACTAACTTATCGACTGCTCCACATAATTCACATTTTTCCGCTTTCAGCCTATCTATAAGACTTGTGTTTGTAGGATGATATGTGAATTTGGGCAAGTTGTCTAAATCCTTAATGTTCATTGGATTTTTCTTTTTGAACCCACCATGATAAAAGGTCAAGTCTTTGGCAGTACCGTTCTTTAAATAGTATCTAACTGAAAAAAGTCCATTCTTGGTGTACTTTTTTCGGATTTGCGACATCGTTGTCCGATATTTCTGCGCAAATGTTTTGTACATACTATATTTCATGATATACCCAAGTTTTGACAGACTACTACAATTATTAGCCAAACAATAGTAATTGTAAATGCCCTTTATTTCCTTGTTGTACCTGTCAAGTATCTCAAAGTCATTGTTGTTTGAAAGTTTGGGACGGGATTTTGCTTTCCAATACTCCTTGCCGTTGTGTATCTTTATTTCTAAAACACGATATTCGAGCAACTTTTTCTTAAACGTATCCTTTCCAAGTGCCAATTGTATCCTCTTATTGAAGACACGTCTTAGTACTCCGTATTTGCTTCTTTTGGTGTCATTGGATTTCCTTACAAAAATCTCATATCCGAGAAATTTTGCAGCGTTTTCAGCATGGGTGATAAGTGTTTTCTCATCAGACAGTGTAAGAGCTAACTTTTCATAGAGGAAGTTCTTTATGTCCTCTTTGATGATGATAGCATCTTGTTTACTGCCAATAATTCCAATTAGAAAATCATCCGCATATCTCACATATTTGAGTTTTCTGTAGTTCATATCCATTTCGTCACCATCAGAATACTGCAAACCTTCTTTTTGATAAGCCTTATATTGTCTTATCAATTCTGACCTTTCACTTTTGTCTTTTACCACTTTCAACTTTTTCAGAATACGGTGTCGTTTGCCTTCAAGTGATACTACCTGTTTAGTTCTTTTCCGTTCTTTCCCCTTATCAAATTTTCCAGTGTATTCCTTCATGAATTTATCCAACTTATCAAGGTATATGTTTGCCAAGATAGGGCTGACAATTCCGCCTTGCGGTGTTCCGCTGTAGGAGTTATGAAAGTTCCAGTCTTCGATATATCCTGCATTCAGAAATTTTCTAATCAAGCGAATAAATCTTTCGTCAGCGATACGTTCTTTCAGAATACCTATCAGTATCTCATGATTGATATTGTCGAAAAATCCCTTAATATCACCTTCTACGAACCATTTCACGCCCGAAAATGTCTTCTGAATATCAGACAAGGCAGTGTGGCAGCTTCTTAGAGGTCGGAAGCCATGTGACGTTTTTTCAAACTGTCTTTCATAGATGGCTTCCAATATCATTCTGACCACTTCCTGCAATAATTTATCATTAAAAGCTGGTACACCTAATGGACGCATTTTCCCATTTTTCTTTGGGATATACATCCGTTTTGAGGGTTGGGGCTGATAACTCTCATCTTTCAACGATGTTATCAGTTGTTCAATTCGGTTCAGGCTCATTTGGTCAATGGTTTTCCCATCTGCACCTGCTGTCATATTGCCCGGTTTCGCATATATGCGTTGGTAGGCAACGTAATACATTTCCTCATTGAAAAAGATACGGTACAAGCGTTCAAACTTGTAATTCAAATTTTCACTGTGTTCCGTTAGACTGTTTAATACATACTCTGGACTTCTCATAATGTCTCTCACATTTTCCGTTATTTGCATTAAAATTATTAGCTGCTTCCCTTCGCCATGTACAGGGCTTTCCCCTGCTCAGACTACTACGGAAGCTCCGTTGCCTTGTCGGATTTTCATAGGTCTGTACCTAATAGCCTTGCGGCGTTCCGATTTAGGCAATCCCCGTTTACGATATAATAACATGGCTATGATAGATTGTCGGATATGACTTCCGCCCGTTACCGCTTACTGCGGTTGTGCCGTAATTTGTTCCTGCCTCTACTACACGACGCTCGCAACAGAGGTATTACGGTATAGCGAGTTAAGTTATCTTTCACTATAAAACATACTGGGTTCACTTGGACTATCATTCAATCAGTTTGGATTTTATCCTCGTATCTATCTGTTTCATCTCACCATTCAGTTGCAATTTGATAACTAATTGACTTATGGCTTTCCAGCGTGCTATACTCCCTGCCGTCCTTTCGTGGGCAGATAAGCTGGTGATGATAGGTAAATATTGGAACACTTACCTAATAGCTTGCCAATGCTACATTTATTATATCGCCTATACGGGCGCACCATCGTAATACTTCTTGCCCTGCTGATAGATTTTCACCGTCTCCTGAAAGTTGCTCACCATGTTCGTGGCGGTCTTGGAGGTATGGATGATGTTTTTGGAGGCATTGATGATGCCCTGCGCTAGATTGCCCGGATCGCTTACGACCACTGTGCGCTTGCCCTGCCCGCGAAAAGCAGGCACAGGCAGATAATCATTGTTATTCTTGTTCTCATGTTACTTTGGATTTTAGTGGTTGTTATTCTTCGGTCGGATGTCCCGGCTGCGGCTTCACCCGCACATAGTCCCCGTTTGGCGAGAAAGTCAGCACATCCGTGGCCTCGTTGTAGGACACGTCGATGCGGAAGCCGGTGTTCATGAACAGGTTGCCGTTCTCCTCCTGCAAGAGATAGGTTTCCGGCTTGAGCTTGCGGCGCAGACCGCTACGACGGAACACCGTCACTTTGTAGGCTTCGCCCTCCTTGTAGATAAGCACGTCAGGTTTTCCCTCCACGCTCTCCCAGTTCCCGCACAGCATGTCGCGGCGGTTGTCGGCCACGTCGCAGGATTGCAGCATCATGACCGCCAATCCGATAAGGCACTTGCTGACTTGCAGCATTTTCACTTTTGGTAAATTCATACGCGTTTTTCTTTTTTGGTTGATACATTCTGTTTTTTAGTTATTCCTTGTTTCTCCGCCTTTCGGCAAGCTGCCGGATGGCGGCTTCGATGTCGTCGCCCAGCTTCTCCGCCAGACGGTAAACCTCCACTTTTTCCGTTTCCTCGGTGGTGTACGCCAGATACTCTTCCGCGCTGACCTCCGTGGCATAGACCGCCGACTGCGTGCCGCCCAAGCCTATCCACACCTCCTTGTAGAGCCGTGAAGGGTTGTTCGCCATGTTGATGGAGAGTATCTGCGACTTCTCCTTTTCCGTCAGTCCGAGCAACGCCTGTATCTGGTCGAACTTGTTCATATATTTCCTTTGGTCAAGCAGGATTTTACAATCCGAGTTGTTGATAATGCTCTCTTTGACCACCGGAGAACTGATAATGTCGTCCACCTCCTGCGTCACCACGATTGCCTCGCCGTAATATTTTCTGACCGTCTTATACATATAGCGCAGATATTCAGCCATGTTCGCCGATGAGAGGGCCTTCCAAGCCTCTTCCACGATAAGCTGTTTCCGCACGCCTTTCAGCCGCCGCATCTTGTTGATGAAGGCTTCCATGATGATGATGGTCACGACGGGGAACAGTTCGCGGTTTTCTTTAATCGATCTATCTCGAAGACGATGAACCGCTTGCCGAGCAGGTCGATGTTCTCCGTGGAGTTGAGCAGGAAATCGTAACGCCCGCCCCGGTAATACTGCCGCATGGTGGTGAGCATGTTGTCGATGTTGAAGTCGGACTTCTCCACCTTGATGTCACGCTGTGCCAGTTCCTTGCGGTAGTCGTCACGCATATACTCGTAGAAGGTGTTGAACGACGGCACGATGCTACGGTCGGATTGGATGCGCTCAATATAGGCACTCACGGCACTGCCCAGCTCGCCGCTCTCCGTCTTTGTCACCTTGTCGTCCTCCGACTTCCAGAGCGTCAGCAACAGGGTCTTGATGCTGTCCTTCTTCTCCACGTCGAAGATGTAATCGTCGGTGTAGAACGGGTTGAAGCTGATGGGCTTATCTTCCGTGTAGGTGAAATACACACCGTCCGCTCCGCCTGTCTTGCGTCGGATCATGCCGCACAAGCCCTGATAGGAGTTTCCCGTGTCCACCAATACCACATGTGCGCCTTGCTCATAATATTGGCGCACGAGGTGGTTCATGAAGAAAGACTTGCCGCTGCCCGAAGGACCCAGCACGAACTTGTTGCGGTTGGTCGTGATACCTCGCTTCATGGGCAGGTCGGAGATGTCAAGGTGCAGCGGTTTTCCCGTGAGCCTGTCCACCATCTTGATGCCGAAGGGCGAGAGCGAGCTGCGGTAGTTGGTTTCCTCTGTGAACAGGCACACCGCCTGTTCGATGAAGGTGTGGAAACTCTCTTCCGCCGGGAAGTCCGCCGCATTGCCGGGTATCGCCGCCCAGTAGAGTGTCGGGCAGTCGATGGTGTTGTGGCGCGGCACGCATTCCATGCTTGCCAACTGGCTGCCCACGTCGTTCTTGATATGCTTCAGTTCCTCCGCATCGTCGCTCCACGCCATGACGTTGAAGTGTGCCCGTACCGAGGTCAGTCCGTAGGAATGGGCTTCGTTCAGGTATTGGTCTATGTCGAGTAGGTCAGCCCCCTTACGGGAGCTTTCCCCTCTAAGAACCGTACGTGAGAGTTTCCCCTCATACGGCTCAAGCAATTCAAAACTTTTATTTGTAACTAAAAGCCGGCTCATAGTAACTTCCATTTATTTCTGTTAGTAATTCGGCTGCAATGATCATGTATTAGGACTTTCGCCTTTCTACTGCTCCCTGTCATTTCAGTAATTTTCCAGGGAGTTTCCCGTGTGATGTGCTTGCCACACACAGGGCAACATTGCATTTGCTGATTCCACAGGCGATAGATATATTGCTTGCCGTCTAAGTGTGCAAGCATTCTTCGGGTCTTGTATTGATCGAAGAAATCTTTCCAATCGGCATCATATGGGTTGGCCTCACTGCGGATTTTGATATGTCGCTTTATTTTCGTATCCGACAATCTCACAAGAGTGTGGTATTTATCCACTTTCCTGTTTTCAAGCGGTACGGCAAAAGTCCAGCTTCTACCTCTTACAGTGTGATAATACTTGTTGGCAATCCATCGTTTACCTTTTTTGGGATGTCTTCTGCGAGACCATCGCCATAGTTTGTTGAAAATTTGTGCATCTGTTTTACGGAAAGTTTCCGATGCAGAACACCCCTTGTAGTAGTTCGCCCATCCTCTAATGACTGGGTTTAGCAATCGTATCAAAGATTGTTGCTTAGAAGACTTGTTCTTGTCCACTATTTCACGAACCTTATCTAAAAATCTCTTTCGACTCTTCTTGGATGGTTTTGTGATAAACTTGCCTTTATATTTTCTGATATTGAACCCAAGAAAATCAAACCCTTCTTCTATATGAGTTATCTTAGTCTTTTCTTCTGATAAGGTAAGCCCTCTTGCTTGAAGAAACTCAATGACTAATGGTTTAACATGGTTCTCCAACAACTCCTTACTCTCTCCTGTGATAATAAAATCATCCGCGTAGCGAACAAGATTTATCATAGGAGTATAGTAATTTTTCTTCGAGCGGTTTATCGGAAAGCTATCGGCAAGCAGTTTTTCCAGTCCGTCCAAAGTCATATTTGCAAGAGTTGGGGAGATGATGCCGCCTTGAGGAGTTCCCTCCTCTGTCGGAAAAAGTTGCTTGTTGAAAATAAATCCACTTTTCAACCATTTACGGAGCAAAACTTTATCCATAGGGATATTGTCAAGCAACCATTCATGACTGATATGGTCGAAACAACCTTTGATATCACCTTCTAAGATCCATTGTGGGGATGTCGTCCTTGCCAGGTCATTGAAGCATTGTTGAACGGCATCTGCCGTGCTCCTTTCTTTTCTGAAACCATAAGAATTGGCATCAGCCGTTGTTTCAGCTACGGGAGCCAGTGCCATCAGATACAATGCCTGCATAGCCCGGTCTTTCATAGTTGGTATACCCAATGGTCTTAATTTCCCGTTACTCTTTCTGATATGTACTCGTCTCAGAGGTTGGGGTGTATAACCTCTCCTTTTCAGTTCGGTTATTGCACACACTTTTAGCATCTGGCGTTTCCATGTTACCATATCGACGCCAGCCGTTTTACTCCCATTATTGGAAGTTACACGTCTTACCGCTAATGCTTTAGCGTAAAACGAGTGGGTCAGTGTCCACTGCAAGGCTTTGACCTTGTTGTGGCGACCCTCTTTTTGAGCCTTTACAATACGCGCTTGTAGCTTTTGAACCGCAGCTTCGCATTTGAGCCAATTTATACTGTCCCATTTGCTCTGCGTTTGGTCAGTCGATGCACACGATTTTTTAATTTCGTTCATTTGCTTTTCTCCTTTTAAAAGTTCTAAAAGTTTCTTGTAAAGAATCACCTACCGCAGAAGTCAGCCTGCTTTCGCAGCGGGATGATGTTTCAATCCCTATTCACCCCATTACAGGGTGGCATTCGCTTTTTCTGCAATCCTATACCCGCACTCCATTCGGCATTCCTTACGGTCTGCTTACCTGTCATTGGCAGGAGAAATACGGGCTTACTACGTTCCGTGCAAGTAACTTATAAGTGGGTTAGGTTCTGTCTATTACACCGGCAGTACTCTGTTCGTGTATTCCCAGAATGGAGAGGAATAACCGACTGCTTCCCTTTTGGGCTGAAGCCTATCAGTATCTTTGGCTTCTTCAACCTTACGACGTTTTAGACGACAGTTTCGCTTACGCTAACCATACCACCCAAGCCAAGCTCCCTGACTGTATGATACTAACAGCCATTGTCTTTCCCTCACGGTTCTGACTGCTCCTTTCGGAAGGGCTACCTTGTCTGGACAGCTTTGATACAGTATATTACTATTGGTGCATCTGTCCATAGGCTACCGTTGACGAAACAACGGGTTAAATCTAAGTTTAACAATTACTTACACAGCGACGTATCGCACCCACTCGCGGTTGATGCTGTTGCTCCTTGAATAGCGAGATAGCGACTGCATGTTACGGGCGGACTTCTCGAACTTCTGCAAGGTTTCCTCACTGTTGTCTATCAGCACATACTGGTTGTAGATATGGTTGCAGGAGAGCAGAAGCCCCACCGGGGAGGCGAATGACAGTCGGCAGTCACTCCGGTCGGTGGAGAGCTTCTCGTAACGGGTGTCGGTAGCCACCTTGCCCGGCAGGTCTTCCGCGTCGGAGAGGGTGTGCAGACACAGGCGGTTGTCGCCGATGCGCATCTCCCTTGCCGAAAGCTCGATGTCCTGCAAGGTGGTGTCACCTTCCGGCATGAGCGAGAAGTAGCGTTCAATAAGTCCCGTCTTTCCCTCAGTACCCACAATCTCATCGGTGGAGAGGCGGCGCAGCCTGACAAGCCCGCTGTCGTTCATGATGCGCTCGAACTGTTCGCAGGCTTCCAAGAACTTGGTCGTGGTTTCCCTGTCCAGCTCCTTCGGGATGATATGTCCCCGGCACAGCGTGCTGAAATTGCTCTGCATCCGGTTACGCTCCTTTGTTGTCTTGGTCAGGTAGAGGTAGCAGGTGTGTTTCAGGTACGGACGCTCGTTGAAGTGACGCTCGAAAGAGCGGCTTAAAAAGCTCATGTCGTCCTTCTGAAGCTCCGGTTTGTAGCGTTCCTTGATGAACCAGTCCTGTTTGTGGACGACGGAGTAGTCCGGCAGCACCTTGATAGCCTTGCACCAGCAACTGTGTATCGCCTCGTACTCCGCACCCGTCACGGTGTAAAGTTCCGGTAGTTCCACCTCGAAAGCCACCGTGATGTCGGCGTCCTTTGAGATGATGCAGCCATGCTCCACCGCTAAAAGTGGGAACCTGTTTTCCAGTGTTGTCATTTTCGATGTATTCCTCATTGTCTTTCTTCCTTTCGTTGTCGTTTGAACAGACGGGTTATCCGCCGCCGGTTGATAAGGTATCGGGGATGGCTCCGTGCCGCTCCTAATTTCATCAGCCCGTGTTCACCGTACCGGGCGTTCAGCGCGAAGGTCTGCCATACAAGGAGGGAGGACGATGCCGCGCCGAAGCCGATACATATCCACTGGTCGATACCGACCATGTAGAGGATGACGAACAGGACGAAGAGAGCCAGCAGACCTCCGCAGAAGATGAAGAGGTACTGTGCCTTCAAGCCCTTGAACTCTACCGGACGGCCGATACCCTTGTTGATTGGGTATTCAGCCATACATTATTTATTAAAGGAAGAATGAGCGCAGGATGGTGGCGGCAACAATCAGGAAGATGCACGCGCCGAACCACGAGGCGGCTGTCTTGCTGGTGTCGGGGTCGCCCGATGAAAACTTGCCGTACACTTTTACGCCCCCGATAAGCCCGACGACTGCACCGATGGCGTATATCAGTTTAGTTCCGGGGTCGAAATAAGAACTCACCATAGAGGTGGCTTCGTTGATGCCCGCGATGCCGTTTCCCTGCGCGAAAGCGGAGGCGGTTGCGGCGATGACAAGTGCCGCGGAGAGGATTGCTTTTCTGTTTTTCAAGATGTTCTTGTTCATAAACTGTTCTTGTTTTTTGCCGTCAAAAGGGTGGATGGTCCTTTGTCGGGCGGTTGATACTTTGTTTCTTTACTTTGGTTTTAGTGGATGCCCGTTTGTTTCCACGGACGTGGGCGTGTCCGTTGCGGATGGGGATGCGCCTTGCGTTTCCTCGCCGCGTGGGTTGATGTCATTCTTTCATGTTCATTTCTTTTATTGTTGTCATACATAGTTGCGAATGTCGAACTCCTCGATGTTGTCCGGCACGACGAACTCCTTTTCAGATTTCTTCAGCCGAATCTCGATAAGCCCCTTGATGCGGATGCCTATCTCCGAAGAGCCTTCCATCATTTTCTCGTACAACTCCGTGCCCTCCATGTCGGTGAACACCTTAGCCGCCTTTTCACGTTCCGCCTGTGTCGCGTCCGGGTTTTTGGCGGTCTTGCAGGCGTCGTCAATCTCGTCAAAGCTGCTGCCCGAAGCCCGTGGCGTGTCCGAGGCGTCCTCTTCCGGTTCGTCGTCCCCGTATCCCAGTTCCTCCGGCGGTATGCTCGTGAAGGTCTCATCGAGTTTTTCCTCCGGGACTTGTGCCGGGCGGGATGCGTTTCCCGTTTTCCGTCGTCAAAAGTAGCCTCTTCCTCCACAGCTCAATGCCTTTTTCAACTTAGTGGCGGCTTCTTGCGTCGGTATGGCAGCGGTTGTCCGGGTGGATGCCATCCTGAAACGGCTCTTGCCGATGATGTCCGCCTTTTCCGCAGGGACTTCCTCGTGTGCCGCTATGCGTTTAGCCTCATTCCCGTCCAGTGACCGCCATAATCCGACAATGCCCTTGAAGAAGCGGACAATCCGCGTGTCCATGATGCGCTCGTAAAGGAGCAGGAACAGGAACCAGAGGTTGCAGCCGACCGATACCGCCAGCAGAATGTCTGTCATGCTGATTGTGTAATTCATATCCTTCCGTTTTTGGTTAGAATACTGAATTGTAATTTCGGGCATAAAGGCTCTTTATCGCATCTTCGCACTGGTTGAAGTGGTGCGTCAGCACATGGTCGATGTAAGCGGACAGCGTAAGCCGGTCATGCCCGATTACACGGGTGATACGCATGATACGCTCGTGGTACTCCGGGCGCACATACGCCATCTTCCCCTCACGTGCCTTTACTTCCGGGTCGCGGATGAACAGGCGTTCATAGTCCTTCTCACTGCATTTGCCGCTTACCGGGACAGGCGACAGTATTTCCACACTCGCCTGCACTTGGGTAAACATACCTCCGCAGTCTTGCTGTGGTCTTTTTTTCATTCGGTGTCATTTCTTTTTCCATTTTCAAATCAGATCTTCACGTTGTTTCTTGTACAGTTCGTTGATTCTCTCCTTGTGCTGTTCCAGATGCTGGCGCAGCACGGTATCCACATATCCGCCTACTGAGATTTCCCCTCCGGCGATGTCGTTCACGATTCTGAGGATCTTGCCGTGGACGTCACGGCTGATATAGACACATTGGCGGGTCTTTATCTCGTTGCGGCGCAGGAATAGCTCGTTGTAGTCCTCGTCCTGCCTTTTCCGGCGTCCACTTTCCCTCTGCGCTTTTTCCCGTGTTACGGGTTGCACAGGAGATGGTTCCGGTGCGGCGGTGTCCTCTTCGGTCGGTGCAGCTGCGGGTACTTCCTGTGCGGGGCGCAGTGTCCCGTCCTGTGTGCGCCGCCCGATGGAGGCTAACAGCAGTTCCTCGTCGATGCCTTCCGTGTTCACTTTCCTGCTGCCCATGCTCACTGCGGTCTGATGATGTCGCTTATCTCTTCGGAAAACTCCCGGATGCCACTCCCTTTCAGCAGTGCCGTGTCCATCGGGAAGATGGTGGAGCGGAAAACGCTCTTGCGCTCTTCCGAAAGGTCACGGCGGAACTTCTTGCTGTCGGGCAAGCGGGTGGAAAGTACCGGAAAGCCCATTTCGGCTATCACTTCCTCGTAGATGCCGTACAAGTCGTTCCTCTCCCTGCCGTCCACCATCGTCCAGAACAGATGCAGCCCCTTTGTTTTCGCCTGTCCGGTAGTCATCAGCCTGTCGCGGAACATCGTGACGAATTTCAGGGTACTCTCCACGACAAAGCGGTCGGCACTCAGCGGAGTGAAAATGTAGTCCATCTGCGAGAGCGTCTTTATCACGCCGTTGCTTCGGAGTGTGCCGGGCATGTCGAAGAACACCACGTCGGGTTTCACGTCCTCAGTGGCAATCATCCTCTCGGCATCGTCGAGGGCGTTCACCGCATTGCTTTTGACGATGGTGTAGGCGTTCTTTTTGATCCGGCGGAAATGGTCGCAAGCGAGAGCCTTGAAGTAGGTGCTGCTGTCGATAAGCCCCATTTCGTGTTCGCGCAGCCCGTGGATGCTGTGCTGCGGGTCGTCGCAGTCCACGACGGCGACATTGTAGCCTTTCACGTTGTGCAGGTAGCTGGCGGCAAGTGCCGTGACAGTGGATTTGCCGATGCCACCTTTCTGTGTTGCGAATGCAACGAAGATTTCCTTACTCATAGTTCCATTTATTTTAATTGTTGATGATTTGTTTTTCTGTTTCCATACGGATTTGGCTGTCGCACCATCCGCTTCCGTGACTACACACGCAGGCGGGTCGTCGCGTATCCGGTTCTGTGGTGAAGCGGTGCGTCGGACAAATGGTGATTGACGACATTGCGTCATGAAGTCATTGAATCCATACGTCACCGAATTGTCGGAGAACCGGGTTTCCGACGGTTCGGGTATCCGTTTCGGCAAGTATCCGAAGAAGCGGATTTCCGGGTATTTGAATGTTCCGTTTATCATATCTTCAAATCGTTCGTTTCTTGAATCATGCTGCAAATAAACAAGTATATTTTGGAACCTGTATCACTTCTCCGGCAAGTGGCGGCACGTTGCGCCGGTTGGCAGTCATTGACCGGGTCAAGCATCTGTCCGATACCGCTTTAAGGGCGTAACTTTGCACCCGGACAGCAGGGTTCGCCGATGACGCGCGGCCCGGAGTCCTGAAAGGTATTTTCCCAATCCGTCCCCTGACGGATTTTTATGTTCACCTGAACATAGCAAGATGTCTTTTCAGCCGCTCAAAATATTTTGAGCAGCCACGAAAAGCACTTGCCTTGCAGGGGGCGGGCTTTCCCTCCGAAGTCGGGAAGCCTTTCAGAACTGCGGTGCTGTAATCCGAAGCGGCGGCTTATGCCGTCAATCCGCTAAATCCAAAGTAATATGAAAGAGAAAAGGAAAAGCAAATCAGGGAGAAATCCCAAACTTGATCCGGCGGTGTACCGGTACACCGTCCGTTTCAACGAGGAGGAACACAACCGTTTCCTCGCCATGTTCGGAAAATCGGGTGTCTATGCACGGTCTGTTTTCCTCAAAGCGCACTTCTTCGGGCAACCGTTCAAGGTGCTGAAGGTGGACAAGACGTTGGTGGACTATTACACCAAACTGTCGGATTTTCATGCACAATTCCGTGCCGTGGGTACGAATTACAACCAAGTCGTGAAGGAACTGAGGCTGCATTTTTCAGAGAAAAAGGCGATGGCGTTGCTCTACAAATTAGAGCAACAGACCGTGGAACTCGTGAAACTGAGCCGTCAGATTGTGGAACTCTCTAAAGAAATGGAGGCGAAATGGTCGCAAAAATCAGTGTAGGAAGTTCGTTGTACGGCGCGATTGCCTACAACGGGGAGAAGATTAACGAGGCGCAGGGGCGGCTTCTCACCACCAACCGCATCTACAATGACGGTTCGGGAACGGTGGACATAGGCAAGGCGATGGAGGGTTTTCTCACCTTCCTGCCACCGCAGATGAAGATCGAGAAGCCGGTGGTGCATATCTCTCTCAACCCGCACCCGGAGGATGTGCTGACCGATATTGAGTTGCAGAATATCGCCCGCGAGTATCTGGAAAAACTCGGTTTCGGAAACCAGCCTTATCTTGTATTCAAGCACGAGGACATCGACCGCCACCACCTGCACATCGTGACGGTCAACGTGGACGAGAACGGGAAAAGGCTCAACCGGGATTTTCTCTACCGCCGCAGCGACCGTATCCGCAGGGAACTGGAACAGAAGTACGGATTGCATCCGGCAGAACGTAAAAATCAGAGATTGGATAATCCGTTGCGCAAGGTGGCCGCATCGGCAGGTGATGTGAAGAAGCAGGTAGGCAACACCGTGAAGGCTCTGAATGGGCAGTACCGTTTCCAGACGATGGGCGAATACCGTGCGCTCCTTTCCTTATATAATATGACGGTGGAGGAAGCGAGGGGCAACGTGCGCGGACGGGAGTATCACGGGCTGGTCTATTCCGTCACGGACGACAAGGGTAACAAGGTGGGCAACCCGTTCAAATCCTCGCTTTTCGGGAAGTCCGCAGGCTATGAAGCCGTACAGAAGAAGTTTGTCCGTTCCAAATCGGAAATCAAGGATAGGAAACTGGCAGACATGACGAAACGCACCGTCCTTTCCGTGCTGCAAGGCACTTATGACAAGGACAAATTTGTATCCCAACTCAAAGAGAAGGGCATCGACACCGTACTGCGCTACACAGAGGAAGGGCGCATCTATGGGGCTACCTTCATCGACCACCGCACGGGATGCGTGCTGAACGGTTCGCGCATGGGTAAGGAGCTTTCGGCGAATGCCTTGCAGGAACACTTCACCCTGCCATACGCCGGACAACCGCCGATACCGCTATCCATCCCTGTGGATGCTGCGGACAAGGCACACGGGCAGACCGCCTACGACAGTGAAGATATATCGGGCGGTATGGGCTTGCTCACTCCCGAAGGTCCGGCGGTAGATGCCGAGGAAGAGGCTTTCATCCGGGCGATGAAGCGCAAAAAGAAGAAAAAACGCAAGGGCTTGGGTATGTAATCAGAGTATCAACAATTAAAAAAATCAATGTATGTCACAACAAGAAGACGATTTGAGGGCATTGGCGAAAATCATGGATTTTCTGCGTGCCGTGAGTATCATTTTAGTGGTCATGAACGTGTACTGGTTCTGCTACGAAGCCATCCGGCTGTGGGGCGTGAACATCGGCGTGGTGGACAAAATCCTTCTGAACTTCGACCGCACGGCGGGGCTGTTCCATTCCATTCTCTACACGAAGCTGTTTTCCGTCCTTTTGCTTGCCTTGTCCTGTCTGGGTACGAAGGGTGTCAAGGGTGAGAAAATCACTTGGGGGAGAATCTGGACAGCATTTGCCGTCGGGTTCGTGCTGTTTTTCCTGAACTGGTGGTTGCTGCCCCTGCCGCTGCCGCTTGAAGCGGTGACGGGACTGTATGTCCTTACCATTGGAACGGGCTATGTCTGCCTGTTGATGGGTGGTCTGTGGATGAGCCGCCTGCTGAAACACAACCTGATGGATGACGTGTTCAACAACGAGAACGAGAGCTTCATGCAGGAAACACGGCTTATCGAAAGCGAGTATTCGGTCAATCTGCCTACACGCTTCTACTACAGGAAGCGTTGGAAGAACGGCTGGATAAACGTGGTGAACCCGTTCCGTGCCTCCATCGTGTTGGGCACGCCGGGCAGCGGAAAATCCTATGCGGTGGTAAACTCTTTCATCAAGCAGCAGATTGAGAAGGGCTTCTCGATGTATGTCTATGATTTCAAATTCAGTGACTTATCGACCATTGCCTACAACCATCTGCTCAATCACCCGGAGGGATACAAGGTGAAGCCGAAGTTCTATGTGATAAACTTCGACGACCCGCGACGCAGCCACCGCTGCAATCCCATCCATCCGGATTTCATGGAGGATATTACGGACGCTTATGAGAGTGCGTACACGATTATGCTCAACCTCAATAAGAGTTGGGTGCAGAAGCAGGGCGACTTCTTTGTGGAATCACCTATCATTTTGTTTGCCAGTATTATATGGTATTTGAAAAATCTACCGGAACGGCAAGTATTGTACATTTCCTCATGCCATTGAGTTCCTGAACCGCCGTTATGAGGATATTTTCCCGATACTGACCTCTTACCCGGAGCTGGAAAACTATCTCTCACCGTTTATGGATGCGTGGCTCGGTGGAGCGGCTGAGCAGTTGATGGGGCAGATCGCTTCGGCGAAAATTCCGCTGTCAAGGATGATTTCCCCGCAGCTCTATTGGGTCATGTCCGACAGCG
>ENA-OPZW01000006-OPZW01000006.1-human-gut-metagenome-genome-assembly--contig:-NODE-6-length-15623-cov-1.062726_pt1 | contig 15623 bp, 13 predicted proteins | sample MGYA00242486_ERZ504509 | MGnify/ENA primary metagenome ERZ504509 (study PRJEB26092, sample SAMD00036233) | human gut metagenome | host: Homo sapiens | study: EMG produced TPA metagenomics assembly of the...
AAAAATAATAGCTATGATTGCTATGTTTTTAGACCATATAGCTTATTTCTTTCCTGATTTGCCAATGTCTTTGCCGTTACATTGGATAGGACGAATCGCTGCACCTATTTTTATTTTTGGTGTTGTTAATGGTCGTAAAGTATACTAGTTCTAAGCGGATGTATATATTGAGGCTATATTTAGCAAGTATTGTGATGGCTGTTATTCAAATGAGTACACAAATTGAATTAAATTTCTTTAGAACATTATTTATCGTTGCATGCATATGTGAAATCTTAGAAATAAGAAAAAACCAAAAAGGCTGTTTCCTGGATAAAAGTACTAAGTTTATATATTGCTTATCAAGTTATTGTATGTATAGTATGTGGTTATCTGAGTTCAATTAGTAATATGTATACGGAAACAATATGCTTCTATTTGATACCAGCTCTTTTGGGAAGTGTGTTTACAACGGAAGGGGGGACTTAATTTTTGTTGTTTTAGGAATTATAATGTATTTAGCTTATGACAACAAGAAAAGACTTATTCTGTCGTATATGATATTTGTTGTTGTGTATATGTTTTTTATGTCCACTAATATTGTTCCCATTATTTTATGGAAAATCAAGGAATTAATTCCGATAATAGGAACAGGGCTTTCCCATGGTATGGAATATCTATTGTCTATAATAGGTGGAATTTCTCCTATGGATGTAGGAGGGAATATATTTACAATTCAGTATCAGTGGATTATGGTTCTTGCTCTTCCGCTAATACTATCATACAATCATCAACGAGGAAAAAAGTGTAAATATCTCTTTTATATTTTCTATCCCATACATATAATATTGCTTTGGCTGTTATCGAATTTTGTTTTTGTTTAAAACAGTGGAACAAGGAACATATTTATTACATTGAAACATCCAAACCAAAAATGGAGTGATGAATGTGCCTTTAAGCTTTAAGTACAATTCGATATATTCAAATCTGATTTAACAGCATACTATCTACAATTAAATACACTATCCCAGTAGCTCGCACAAAATTCATGTTTTGTGCGGGCTTTTTTGTATCCGAAAATTTTTTCAAATCTTTTCAAATTCCTGCAACAAATCACACCTTTCCGTACCGATATGGTGCAGTTCTGCCCACAAGAATGGGAATAGTTGAGATACTAACAAAGCTTTCCAATACCATCTGTTTGCTTCTGTAACATTGTGAAAAATACGCATATTGGATAAGCCTATGTGCGTATGTTGAGAATAGATAGCTGACTAAGGGGGCTGATAACTTGGCTAAAAAAGAACCTGCACAATATATCGTAGAACGGGAATTTTTTAGGTAAATTTTCCGTAGAGGAATTGCTTGTCCGTATCGTGAAATCTCATGTAAAAAAAGGACTATCAAGAGGGTAAAACCCTTGAAAACAATGGAAAGAAGCCGTACTTTATTGTATGATATTATTATAGGTACGGCAGTTGAATAGGTGGAAAAATGATTTATCAAAAAGGTTCAAGCTTATTTAACGTAGCTATTTATATCAGATTATCACGAGAGGACGGAGATAAGGAAGAAAGCGATAGTGTAGGAAATCAGAGAAAACTTTTAACAGAATATGTGAATAAGCATGATGACTTTATCTTATATGATGTTTATATTGATGACGGTTTTACGGGAACGAATTTCGATAGACCAGACTTTCATAGAATGATTGCTGACATTGAAGATAACAAGGTAAATTGTGTTGTTGTAAAAGACCTTTCCCGTTTTGGACGAGATTACATTGATACGGGGCGATATTTGGAAAGAATATTTCCAGAGCTTAATGTTCGTTTTATTTCTGTAACAGATAATATTGATAGTATGAAGCAGGCATACGATATGTTACTTCCTATTAAAAATATATTCAACGAACAGTATGCCAGAGATATTTCTAATAAAATTCAAGCGACTGTAAATCAAAGCAGAAAGCAGGAGAATTTATCGGAGCATTTACAAGCTATGGCTATAAGAAATCTCCTGCAAATAAGAATAAACTTGTGATTGATGAATATGCGTCCGAAGTTGTAAAACGAGTATTTACTATGTATGCACAAGGAATAGGAAAACAAAGCATTGCAAAAATACTAAATGCAGAGGGTATCCTTTGTCCGTCGGAATATAAAAAGCTCAACGGTGAAAATTATAAAAATTGCAACCGTTTGGAGAAAACTTCCTATTGGACGTATTCAACAGTAAATATCATGATTGAAAAATGAAATGTATATCGGCAACATGATACAAGGGAAGAAACATCAGCGTATGAGAAGCAAACAGCGACCAGTTGAGAAAGAAAACTGGATAAGAGTTGAAAATACGCATGAACCGATTATAGACCGTCAACTGTGGGATAAAGGTACAAAAAACTGCTGACAAAGAAGCATAGGGATATTGACTTGGAAACAAATAAAAATATCTTTGCAGGCTTTATAAAGTGTGGCGATTGTGGTCGGGCAATGATGAAAAATTTCTGGCGACGTGCAGACGGAAGCAGGTCTTATTCATTCTATTGTGGAACTTACAAAAGAAGTGGAAAGGACTATTGCACTCCGCATACTCTCCCATTTCAAGTATTGAATGATATTGTGCTGGGCGATTTAAAGCAGATTATCCGCAATGTAGAGAATTTGCAGGAGCTTGTAAAATCACAATCTTTCACAGCAACAAAAATCAGAAAATCAACTGACATAGAACTGACAAAGTTAAAAACAGAACTTGAAAGAGTAAAGAAACTGAAAAAGTCAATTTATGAAGATTACAAAGACGAACTGATTTCTAAAGAAGAATTTCTTTCTTATCGAGAGGACTATCAAACAAAAAGAAACGCTTTACTCCAAACAGATTGAAACGCTGGAAGAAAAAGAAAAAGGAAAGTGTAACAGAAGATGTTTTTGAAACACCGTGGTTAAGGCGGTTGTTGGAACTGAAAGACATTGAAGAATTAGACAGAGATATTATTGTGGAAATGATAGACCAGATAACAGTTTATGAAAACCGCAAACTTAAAATCTCATACAACTTCGGAAATGAACTGGAACATTTATTTTCAAGCGTTTACTGTGAGGACTTGGAGAAAAAGGCTATCTAATCTCAATACATTTCTAACTCCCCATATATACTGGGGAATACATATCACAATTTGCGTAAACTACAACCAGCACATGGTGGAAGTGATCCCGGTAAGATTTCCACCTCCGGCGTCATGGAAAAGGATGTCAACCTGAGTATTGCAATGGCTCTTAAACAGCTGTTTGAAAACAGAGGCTTTACTGTTGTCATGACCAGAACCACCGACTGCGACCTCGCCCCGGATAATTCCAAGCATCCAAAGACAGATGATCTCACAAAGAGAACTGCCCTGATGTCTAAAAGCAATGTGGCAGTCAGCATCAGTATCCATCAAAACAGCTTTGAGGACAGTTCAAGCTGCGGTCCACAGGTATTCTATTATGAAGCCTCTGATGCAGGAAAAGAGCTCGCATCCTCTGTTCTTGGAGCTTTAAACACTTCTCTTTGTGTCGCAAAGCCACGAAGCATTAAGCCCAATAAAGAATACTTTATACTTAAAAAATCCACATCCGCGACCGTAATCGTAGAATGTGGATTCTTGAGTAATCCTGCTGAGACACTTCTTCTTACTGACAAAAACTATCAGGATGACCTGGCACATGCAATATATATCGGTGTTACAGACTATCTTGCGCAATCACCCTCTGGACATTTACAATAAACTGCTCTGCGATGTGATATAGTCTGGTTGTCTGGACACTTTCGCTGCCATCAAGCTGCTTTTTTGTCTCATTATCTGACTCAGTATTTGATTTCATATCTGACATCTTAGACTCTTTTGCAGATATATCATGCTCCAGTGCCACATCTATGCGCACACGCTGTTCACCATCACTTATTCCTGCCTCAAACATAGTGATATTGTCTTCAAACAGCTTTTTAGTCTGCTCATCGTCTGTGACTATCATAGCAGATACTGAGTTTTCCTTTGCCTCAAAATATGCAGCTACCCTGCCGCATTTTTTATCCTCAAGGAATATGTCAACCAGTCCCTTTTTATCTTCACCTCTTACTATGCGAAGCTTCATACCTGTGACCCCGTCTGCAGTCTCTATTGGTACAATATAGTTTTCCTGTCTCGACATATTTGAAGCTATCCTTAGCTGACTGCATAATAGCTTCATCTGTCTGAGGTCTATTGAACCTGTGTGCCTATCCTCTATAATCATCGAATCCATAACATGCTCTGCTGTATCAGCCAGCGTTTCCTGCGCCTGCGCAAGCTCCTTTGGATTTTTGACCGACTCAGAAAACCGTCTGAGAGTCTCATCCAAAAGAGCCCTTGCCGTAGCACTGTCTCCACGCTCCCAGAGATTTCTTACTGCCTCTGACGGATTTTTCATTAGCCGTGACGCAGCCATGAGGTTTACCGCGGTTGTTTTTACATCATATTTCTCTAGAAAAGCATATACGTTCTCAGGCACCGAAACTGCCTGATTGAACTGTCTTAGCTGTTCTGTGGCATATTGCTCTGACAGTGCGTTATCCTCGTCTGCCTCATATACAGCCTGCCTTAACTGCTCCGGAGTCATATCAAGCCAGCTGTCATACTGCACAAACTCCACATTTTCTCATGGTGAAAGTGTATCAAGCACATCCCTTAGGCAGTTTGTATGATATGCGCTTTCTATCTGTGAGTCAATTTTAATGCCCCTGCTTACACTGTCCACTCCGGCAAAGGTATCGTCCACCTTATAGTCCATGGCACTCTTTCCTCGTACCCGGACCGCTGTAAGCAGATTTTTCATTGTAATATCTGCTTCCCTGATTAACAAGTGAGCCTATCACAGCACCATCTGACTGCTCCACCTGTGAAATAAGCCTGTATATGCCTATATATGAGTCTCTTTCCTCCTCTGAGATTTCATTTTTCTTTTCAAGCTTCCAGAGAAACTCGCTGAATTTCTCATCCCTTTCGTCAGGATTTTCTGATTTTATCCGTCTGGCAGTGTCACTTATGTCACTCATGCTCATATCAAGCGGTGATATGCCTCTTTTTATCATCTCAATCGTCACCGCCGGTGTCATATCGCTGAATGCTCTCTGCACCTGCTCATCTACAGACTTTATCTGCTTTATATTGTCCTCTGTGATGTCGGTACTGTTGTACGCAAGTATCCGCACAGCCCTGCGATTGCTTTCAGATGTATCTATCTGAAGCTCTTTAAGTATATCATCCACATTCTGAAATGCTTTTGATATACTGTCTCCCATATCTGCCCGCGGTGATGTCATAAGAGTCTCATATCCTGAGGCTGCTGCTTCTAATGACTGCTTCATTGCTTTGCCTGCTGTATACAGCTCATACACAGTGTCATCAGCGGATTCCAGGGTCAGTACATACGCCGGCTGCTGCTTCATCTGATTGAAAATATCACAGACATTATTGTACATACGTACTCTATCATCAGATGCCTCTACACTGCTCTCACCAAACAGCGCTCCGTAGTATTTATTTTCCTGCTGCTTAAGCAGCTCCACTACACGTTCAATAGGCTCTGTGTCTATTGAAACTCCTTTTTTTATGAGTGAAAGGTTGGCTTCTGCTGTCATGGAAAGTCTCGCTTCCTCAAGCTTTCTTTGAGCTGTCACAAGCCTTGCTTCCCGGCTGTCTGTAATCTGATTGTCCGCAGCTTTATTTGCTGAGGCTTGCGATGCTGCACTATCCTTGCCCCTTGCAGCTATAAGCTTTGACAGATTCTCTATCGTGACAGGTATGTTATCTGACTCTAATGTGACAATGTCATCTGCGGTCGCCTCACCTAATACATCACAGGCTTTCTTTGCCATGTCAAATGTCAGACCATCTTGTGACATAGTGGCATCTGTAGCCTTTTTTCCCATTGCCAGTGCTTCTGTCACTGCCCTTGCATAAAAGTCACTGCTCACATTTTCTTCTGCTGCGTTGATGCAGTCTACCTGATTCGCAAGCTGCACATTGTCAGGTGTAACGGCTATATCTTCATCTATCAGCCATCTGCACTGATTCAGATTCTCATCACTACTGTCTATATGAGCTTCCTCTAATATCTGTTTAAGCTGTGGCTTAAGCTCCTCAAACAGCTCATCTGATATCTCCGTCATTTTGGTTTTCTGCCTGTAATCTTGTACCTGACTGCTGCTGTACGTAGCCTTGTATACATTGGAAACCGTCGGATTCATGTTATTTCTGACCAGATATGCCTTTGTCTCATTGGATATATTTGTAAGGCTCTTTGCCCGGTCTATGGCATCTGTACCTGCCTTTATATTGTCATCTGTAGCAGGAATATCATATGCTTTCATCTGATTGACAAGCATGGCCGCTTCAGTCTGGCTTCCCGTGATGTCTGTGAGCTGCTCCCTGCTCAGATCATCTCCATATATGGATATATCTACACCTGCCTTTGCCAGCACTGCTTTTATCTTGTCGGTCTCAGTGACAATGACATCGTAGCCGTCATCCTTTGCAGCTTTGTAATCATCACTCGTTGTGGTGCTTGCAGTGACAATCATATCATTTCGCCTGTTTTCTGAGGTCTGATTCATATCATTTAGCAGATTTTCTGCCATATCTGCGCCATCGTTGTTCCCGGCTTCGTTTTTAGCCTGCGGTCTTGCATATATCGTATCCGACATATCAACAGAATTTGACGAACCGACAACAGCCGCCTTTTTTGACATATTGTCACTGCTGTCTGTCTTTATGTAGTCTGACACACGCATACCCGCTGTCATGTCATTTATGGTTTTTGTGTCCGTATTTTTCGTATCTGTGCTTTTATTAATCAAATTCTCTATCTGCATATTTCCTGCTCCGTGCCCTGCATATATACCATCTCTGCTGCTTTTATTTATGGATATTCATACTTCGTACTTTTTATCCAACTGTTCAGAACCACCTTGAGAACAAGAAAATCTGCTGCTTACATGCAAGCATGACGCATCAGTTTTTTTGTTCTCAGTGGTTCTGAATAGTTATCTTTTACTATATATCGACATATAATACGCAAAATAAGAACACGCGCCCCTAAATTGGCGCGGTCCTTTACCCTGCTATTTACCGGTATATTAGTATTTAAATACAGCAACTCCGTAAGGCGCAAGTGGATAAGCAAATGAAAATGGTCTGCCGTCACACTCTGATTTGACTGCCTTATAGTCCAGCTTCTTATATGACTGTTTTGCTGCCTTGCCTCTGCCCTTTGCAGCCTTCTTTACAGGCTCTTGTACCGTTTTGCCTGTAAACTTAGGATCCTCACTATCTAAAACAAGCTGATATGTCTTGCGCTTTGGCACTCCGACTCTGTAATCAGGTCTCTCTACCGGTGTGAAATTGATGACAAAGAGCATATTATTCTTGCCATCCTTGCTCTTTCTGATAAAGCTGAAGATGCTTCTGTCTGCATCGTTTGCATTTATCCATTCAAAGCCTTCCCAGCTTGAATCCAGCTCATACAGACAGCGGTTTCTCCTATAGAGGTGAAGCAGCTCCTTTACCCAGTTCTGGATCTTTTTATGCTCCGGATTCTCAAGCAGATACCAGTCGAGTTCTCTTTCCTCACTCCACTCCTGCTTCTGTGCAAACTCCTGTCCCATGAAAAGAAGCTTCTTTCCACAGTGTCCCATCATAAATGCATATCCTGCCATGAGGTTCTTGAATTTATCCCCTTCTAAGCCCGGCATTTTGTTGAGCATAGAACACTTCAGATGTACCACCTCATCATGTGACAGTACCAGAATATATTTCTCACTCTCATTATAGCTCATCGCAAATGTCATCTTGTTGTGGTTATTTTTACGGAAATATGGATCCAGCTTCATATAATCAAGGAAGTCATGCATCCATCCCATGTTCCATTTGTAGCTGAAGTTCAGTCCGTCTTCCTCTACCTTGCCTGTTACCTTTGGCCATGCGGTAGACTCTTCGGCTATCATTACAGTTCCGTGATTTCTTCCAAGTATGAGTGTATTGATATGCTTGAAAAACTCTACTGCCTCGAGGTTCTTATTTCCTCCAAACTTGTTTGGCACCCACTGTCCGTCGTTCTTTCCATAGTCAAGATAAAGCATTGACGCAACTGCATCCACACGGAGTCCGTCTACGTGGTAATTTTCTATCCACATAAGTGCACTTCCGATAAGGAAGTTCTTTACTTCATTCTTGCCGTAGTCAAATATCTTTGTGCCCCAGTCGGGATGCTCTCCCTTTCTTGGGTCTGCATACTCATATGTGGCTGTTCCGTCGAAATTGGCAAGTCCATGCGCATCCTTTGGGAAATGTGCAGGTACCCAGTCGAGGATTACTCCGATATTATTTTTATGGCACTGATCAACAAAGTATGCAAAATCCTCAGGCTCTCCATACCTCGATGTAGGTGCATAGTAGCCTGTCACCTGATATCCCCATGAGCCATCAAACGGATACTCTGAAATACCCATAAGCTCAATATGTGTATATCCCATAGTTTTCACATAGGATATGAGTGATTTTGCAAGCTCCCTGTATGTATAAAAGCCCTCATCATCCCTGCCCGGATGTCTCATCCATGAGCCCGGATGACACTCATATATAGCCATAGGTGAAGAATATACATCAGCATCTGACTTTGCTGCTCTCTTATCCATCCACTCTTTGTCAGTCCATGTGAAGTGCTCGATATCTGTGATGATTGACGCTGTTCCCGGACGAAGCTCTGCGTAGTTTGCGTATGGATCCGCCTTGTACAGCTTATCACCCTGTTCAGTGACTATAATAAACTTATACATCTGACCCTTTTGCGCTCCCGGTACAAAAAGCTCATACACTCCCATGGTTTCCGGCTCTACACGCTTCATCTCATGACTGGTCTCATTCCAGTCGTTAAACTCACCAAACACGTATACTTCCCTCGCATGTGGCGCCCAGACGTCAAAGCACACTCTTTTTTCCTTTACGCTCAGCTAAGTGAGCACCCATCTTCTTGTAGATATCATAGTGTGTTGCCTGACCAAACAGGTAACAATCCATTGCTGTAAAATTACACATATATATACCCCCCATAAGTATTTATTTTTCCCTGAAATGATCCTCTTTGAGTACAATTCGGTCATCATCTGTATATCGCCTGGCTGTCAGAATACTTATAGCCTTCTTAAGTCCGCTGTGAGCCTCCCTGTCTATGGCCTCGTCAATTATATCCTTGACCTCTGTCAGAGTGGTAGCCTGGTCTATCCTCTCAATATTGCTGATTCTGTTATGCAATGCCAGAATAGCCATCTCATCTATCTTGTACCCAAGCTCTGCAGAGTACGATTTGGCAAACAATACGAGTTCATCATTTGTAAAAATAGGAACCGATATCTTTTCCGTGAACTTGGATGCAAAGCCCTCATCCATTGAGAGAGCCTTCTTTATACCCTTTGATGTATCCTCAAGTATATAGAGTGTTCCTGTAATATCATGCTCCATCAAAAATGATAGCTGGGCAGCTATGCTGCGGTCGATATCACCGGCTCTTTCTATGATGAGACAGCCTCCTGTTATCTTTCTGACTACCTGCTGCACATCCTTTTTTATTGAGTGCGGCAGCATCAATCTTGCCCATCTTTCCTGTAAGCTGTTCACCATCTTTTTGTAATACCTTTATAAAGCTTGTAGCAAGCATTGTCTTTCCGCAACCCTGCTCTCCCTGTATAATGAGGTTGCCTGTGGATGCGTTTTCTTTCCTGTTGAAATGATCAAGCACTGCATTATATGCCTTGCAGATCTGATCCTCCATACCCTTTACCGGTATGAAATATGAAAATATAGCTTTCTGTTCGCTTGTAAGCTCTTTTATATGTTTGTTTCTTTCAATTTCGAGTCATCTTCTTCGCTGTCTAAATCCTCCGGCAATGAAATATCCGGCATTTTTCTTGTCTTAGCCATATCCAGCTTCTTCTCCAGTCCCGGATTTTTTGCTGTCATCTTGGCTATTTCCTGCTCGATAAATGATGTCACATGATCAAAATCTCTCTTCTCAGAAACGTTTTCTTTCTCCTGTGAAGTCTCATCATCTGATGTATCATCATCGACATTTAACATATCATCTGTTATTTCAGGCATCATGGTAGTCGGCTGCATGAGTATCTCGTCTTTCTCAGACTCCTCTGCCATAATTATATCCTCCGGCTCTCCAACCGGTTCCTTGACTTCATCTGCAGCATCTTCAGGTGCTTCCTGCGACTCCTGCACTTCGTCTATAGCCTCTTCAGGTGCTTCCTGCGACTCCTGTGCTTCTTCTATAGCCTCTTCCGATGCTTCCTGCGGCTCCTGTACTTCATCCACAGTCTCATCTGCATAAAGCTCCTGCATATCCGGTTTCTGCTCTTCTTCAGGCTCCTTCACGGCAGCTTTCTGCTCTATAATATCAACCGGAACCTTCAAATACTCCTCCTCAAGAAGTTCCTTCGGAGTGACACCTGCATCCAGCTTTGGAATGACATCATTTAGTCTCTCCATGATGTCTCCTGCCTCCTGAAGTGCTCTTGCCTTAGCTGACTCAAGCTTCTGCTGCTCAGCCTCTTTAAGTGCAATTTCAGCCGCATGTCTGGTCTTTCCCATTCTTCAAGCACATCCTGTATAGACATCTGTCCTGTAATCTGATGCTCAAGCTGAGTCTTTTCACTCATGACCATAGACATCTGTCCGTCAGCGTCTTCACCCAAAAGCTCCTTGAAATTCAACTTAAGTGAACCATCTATCTCTTCATCTGTAGCGATATGCTCTGTCTCTTCCGGCTGCTGTACATACTCTTCCTGCTCCTTTTCGAGCTTGAGATAAGGAATATCCTCAACTATCTTTTTGATGGTATCCATCGTATCAGCAACTTCATTCTTGCCCTTGGCCTCCATGATCTGCTGCATACCCTTGGCAATCTCCTGCTGTAAATTTACAGTATTGAACTTCTCCTGATTTACAGTAATCTGCGGGATAGTTACGTCATCATGCACTATCTCTCCGCCCTTTACCATCTCCATGGCACCTATCTCAGTGACCTCAGCCTCATCCTTTATCTTAGCCGGCTTTTCCTTCTCTGCCTTGAATCGTCTGTACTTTTCCTCCTGAGCCTTGGTAAGTGGCTGATAAAGCATCTTAAGCTCCAGCGCACGCTCCACATATGGTCCGTCTCCGAACCACAGAATGAGCTCATCGCAGGCATCTATACACTTATCGGCTTTTCCGGCCTTGTGGTATAGATATGCAAGCTCATATGCCCACTCCTCAGTGTATTCTTCATCCTTGTACTCTTCAAGAATAGTGATAAGCTCATCAAATGAAGCTCCCTGCCCTTTTTTGATGGCATATCTTAATACATACTTCATATCATCATGAGGCGCTATCTCAACAAACTCATCATAATACTCTGTAGCAGCATCATAATCACCCATCTTGATGGCGACCTCAGCCAGTCTGTATATAATCATCCTGCCGATTGGTGAACGGTCATAGGCCATTAAAAGTATGTCCCTTGCATCCTGGTATCTTTCGGCCTTCTCGTAGATTTCGCCGATTTTAACGAGTGTATTTACATTTTTAATTTTGTTCCAATTTATGCTATCCGCAATCTCTGCTGCGCTCATATAGCCCTCCTCGGCGCTTAGGGCTTTTATCTGATCCAGCTTGAGATTGTATTCGTATTTATCCACTTATTTCACCTACTCGTATTTAAGCTTATTATTTTTGGTATCTACGCCTGTTGTCTTTGTATAATCCCTTGTGTCCTCAGGAAGCTTCTTTTTCCTGAGAGCATAATTAACAACTCTTTTCACAATATAGTATATCACAGCAAAGGTTGGAACACCAAGTAACATTCCAAGAAAACCAAACATTCCTCCACCGATTAGTATGGCAAACATAACCCAGAAGGTCGAAAGACCGGTAGATGAGCCAAGTATCTTAGGTCCTATTATATTGCCATCCACCTGCTGCAGCACGACAATAAATATCAGAAGATAAAGCGCATGCCACGGACTCTGAATTACTACTATGAGTAACGATGGAATTGCACCGATAAACGGTCCGAATACCGGAATCACATTTGTGACGCCGATAATCACTGCAACGAGCACCGATGATGGAATCCTTAAAATCAGACATCCGAAATATGCAATCACACCTATAATCAGTGAATCTATAATCTTACCGCTTATGAAGCCTCCAAAAATCTCATTTGTCTTTCTGATCGTCTCAATGATGATATTGCCTGTCTTTGGCTTGCAGACAGCATATATTATCTTTTTGCTCTGTCCTGCAAGAGTCTCCTGAATACTCATCACATAGACCATCACGATTATTCCGATAATAAAATTAAATAAGCCTCTGACTACCGAAATCACACCGGTTGTAATCTGTGCAACATACTTCTGTGCCTCAGGAATCAGCTTTTCTGTGGCATAATTCTCAATGTAGTCGGTTGCATTCTGTAAACCTGTGCTCGCGAGCTCAGCAATTTTGCTGTCCCCCGAAATTGCCGTTCTTTATCATGTTAATGAATGCCGCAACATCATTTGGCAGTGTCTTCATAAGTCCCGATATACTTGCTATGACAGAAGGCACAATAGCCGCAATGAGGAGCGAAATAATTGCTACAAGAATAATAACCGAGCCTGTGATTGCAAGAGCTCTTGAAACCTTTCGCAGCTTGCTTTCGCTTTTCATCTTTTTGGAAAGAAGCTTTTTTAAAGCATCTTTCCAGCCACAGCATGACAGGATTCATCAGGTATGCAAGCACAAGTCCCATTATAATAGGCATTGCTGCCGCAAGCAGCTTGCTCCATATGCCTGCAAAGCCCTCAAATCTGTACAGTGCAAAGAAAAACAGTATACTGACTGCAAACGTGACAAATACCATGACACCTATTCTGATCAGATGTGGCCATTCCTCACGCCCCGGGTGCGAATTCTGCTTCGCACCCTTATCTGCATTTATCTCAATGTTTGATTTTTTACCAGCTTTTCCGGTTTCTTCCATCGGATTAAACTCTCCTTATTTACGATTATAGTTGATGAGACATCCCTTTAATATTATCTCTCTTTCATCATCTGTGAGCTCACCCATCTTCAGTGTAAATGGCTTTAATTCACCATCCTTGACAACATATGCCTCAAACTCCGTCTTTGCATCCTCGATTTCCTTCTTGATTCCCGGAAGGAAGATATAGTCGAGGTTGTGGAACGGAAGCTCTCCCTCATCGATGATGAATGGAAGCATTCCCCAGTTGATAAGGTTTGAACGGTATCTCTTTGTGGCATACTCGTTTGCGATATTTGCCCAGCCTCCAAGTACCTTCTGGCAGCTGGCAGCCTGCTCTCTTGCTGAGCCGTCACCCGGCTTAACAGCAAAAATTGTGCTTCCGAAGCCCATATTCTCATGGCTTGCCTCAGGGAATTTTTTCTTTACTACTCCCATGATTTCAGCAACCTCAGGAACAGCCTTTCCTGCGCACTCACCACTCTCTATAGCCTTCTGGGCCTTCTGGATTTCCTTTGCTCTGCCTACATACTCAGGATCCTTTCTTGAAAGTGCGAACTCTGCAAGTCCAAGAGGGTTTGAACGATATGAAGATGTCTCTCCTGAAGGAATGAGCTCATCTGTTGTAGTAACAGGATCATGAATCTCTGAAACCACCTTAAGGAGCATATTCTCAGGAAGCGCGCTCATTGCCGGCCAGTCCTTGATGTTTGGTCCGAACTGGATTTCAACTGAAGGATCTGCCACTCCATGGCTGTCAAATACACGGTTCTCATATATAGTCTTGTCAAAGAAATATTTTGGCTTTGTAAAGTTGACATCAATATCCGCTGCTGATGTAAGGAAGCCCTTGTTTGCTGCTGTTGCAGCGATTGAACGTGCATCCATGAGTGCCACTGAGCTGATCTGTCCGTTCTGTACCTTAGAACCCTCTCTGTTAGGGAAGTTTCTTGTTGAATGACGGATAGAGAATGCGTTGTTGGCAGGTGTATCTCCTGCACCAAAGCAAGGTCCGCAGAAAGCAGTCTTTACGATTGCACCTGTCTCAAGAAGCTTTGCTACAGCTCCGTTTTTCACAAGCTCCATGTATATTGGAGTAGATGCCGGGTAAACACTCAGTGTAAACTCGTCTGCTCCGATTGAATGTCCGTTTAATATGTCAGCCGCATCGCAGATATTCTCAAATCCACCGCCTGCACAGCCTGCGATGATTCCCTGGTCTACATACAATTTTCCGTCTCTTACCTTACTCTTTAAATCAAGCTTCACCTTGCCGTCAAAGCTTACCTCAGCTCTCTTCTCACAGTCATCGAGAATATCCATGAGGTTTGCATTGAGCTCATCGATAGTATAGGTATTGCTTGGGTGGAATGGCATAGCTATCATTGGGCGGATCTGGCTTAAATCAATCTCAATAAATCTGTCGTAGTAAGCCACCTCACCCGGATTAAGCTCCTTGTGGTCCTCAGCCCTACCGTGAATCTCAAAGAATTCCTTAACCTGGTCATCTGTTCTCCAGATAGAAGAAAGACATGTAGTCTCTGTTGTCATAACATCGACACCTATACGGAAGTCAACGCTCAGATTAGACACACCCGGTCCTACAAACTCCATAACTTTGTTCTTTACGAAGCCGTTTCCGAATACCTCTCCGATAATTGCAAGTGCGACATCCTGTGGTCCAACGCCCTTGATTGGCTCTCCTGTCAGGTAAATGCCTACTACCTCAGGCATATCAATATCATATGTCTGTTCAAGAAGCTGCTTAACAAGCTCAGGTCCACCCTCGCCGACTGCCATAGTACCAAGTGCACCATAGCGTGTATGTGAATCAGAACCAAGTATCATTTTTCCGCCGCCGGCAAGCATCTCTCGTGCAAACTGATGGATAACTGCCTGATGAGGTGGTACATAGATTCCGCCGTACTTCTTTGCACATGTGAGACCAAACATGTGGTCATCCTCATTGATTGTTCCACCAACTGCACAAAGGCTGTTGTGACAGTTTGTAAGTACATACGGGATAGGGAATTTCTCAAGTCCTGAAGCTCGTGCTGTCTGGATGATACCTACAAATGTGATATCATGCGATGTAAGCTTATCAAACTTAATCTGAAGCTTGTCCATATTGCCGGATGTATTGTGCTCCTTTAAAATACCGTAAGCAATTGTCTCCTGCTTAGCTGTCTGTTTATCGATGTCCATGCCGGTCTTGCTTTTGACAGCTGCCTGAGCCTCCGGTCCATCAATTATTACTTCCTTACCGTTTAAAAGGTAAGCACCATTTTCATATAATTTCACTTATTCTACCTCCGTATGTGTATTTCAAAATTCTTTTATTTACTATTATATAATATTATAGGTAATTGTGGCAATAAATAAATCACCATCTACCTTAATTTCGAATTTTCCTCCCATCAAATGGGTCAGATTCTTTGCAATCGAAAGTCCAAGTCCACTTCCTTCAGTGGTTCTCGACCTCTCTCCCCTCACAAAACGCTCTGTCAAGTCTACATTTCCGTTGCTTACTATGTCAAGCTCGTTCTTAGACACATTCTTTAT
>ENA-OPZW01000007-OPZW01000007.1-human-gut-metagenome-genome-assembly--contig:-NODE-7-length-15536-cov-0.995782_pt1 | contig 15536 bp, 21 predicted proteins | sample MGYA00242486_ERZ504509 | MGnify/ENA primary metagenome ERZ504509 (study PRJEB26092, sample SAMD00036233) | human gut metagenome | host: Homo sapiens | study: EMG produced TPA metagenomics assembly of the...
CTGTAAACTCCCCAAGCTCATTTTCTGTGATGAATTTCTCAATATCCGGCATATCATTCACATTCAGATATCCGCAGTAATTCGGTGCAGCAACAGACAAATTTACGGTCACATCACCAAACGGCTCATCGTATCCATCTTCATTACACATAAGCCCGATATACATTGCCTTGTTATTCATATACTGCTGAATATCGAGTGTTACCTGTGTCTCCCCGGAAAAACTGGAATTATAAGTCACCTGTTTCTTTTCATTATCCATAAATGCCTCCTTCTATAATCCGAATGCCTTACTTGTAAGTGTCTGTGCTCCCTTCACACTTCCAACCGTCATTGCTATGGTAAATGTCATTTCACACAGATAAATAAGTGTCTGTGCCCAGTCTGCATAACTTCCCGTAAAGGAAGGCAGCCCTGCATTGATAAATGCATTGCATACCACAATCGCAAGTGCCATTGTTACCGCCTCAAACACACAGGATAAGAAATACTTACAGTAAGTTGACATCGTATGACTTACCATTCTGTTTCCTGCCATTGTAGAGCAGGCGATTGCTCCAAGCGGCACAATGATCAATATTTTTAAGAATCTGAAATACACGGTGTAAATGATAAAGAAACCACAGATAATAATGATGATTGCAAGCAGTGCCGTAAGGATCAGCATTACCAGACTTTCACCAAATCCAAGTTCCTTAATGACATCTGCCTGTGCACTGTCAATGGCAAGCTGTGTTGTTGTTCCTGCCGAAATAAGCCCTACCAGATTTCCGATGGAAGTAAAAAATGCTTTCATAATCGTGACATTATTGGCAACAAACCATTCTGCAAGTCCTAATCGGATAAGCATACGCAGGATTGATTCAAACCTCATTTCATCTTTCACATCTATACTTTCCGAACAGAAACCGATAACAAAGAACAGTACCACAAGGGAAGAACCAACTGCTACAAAGATTGGCTCTATTCCCTCAATGACTGCCCACGGACCACCGCCCTTAAAACTGACGGGCGATTGTCCAAGCATTGCAAAAACCAAAGATATCTGATTATTCCAAAATCCAAACATAGCTTCAAGGAGAGCAAGTATTTTGTCTCCCAGCTTAAAAATATCCATACCTGTTATTCACCTCTTTTCTTCTATTGCAACAGGGATTATTTTTTCCCTATCTTAGAAGCCTAAGAAAGTGAGTACAGTAGAAATACCTGCCATGATAATACCTGCCACAACTCCCTTTAAAGCTGAGTTCATAGTAGATGAATCCTGCTGCTGGTATGCCTGTGCAAATTCCATAACATTTTTTTGCAAGGATAATGACACCGACTGCACCGATAACTGCGATCACAAGCGTTTTTAAGTTCTCAAGCGGCTGTGTTACTGCCGAAGTGCCTCCTGCCGCAAAGCAGGTAGTGCTCATAAGCATTACTCCCATAATGGCTCCGGATAATGCCGGAACAAATTTTCTCTTAAAATGAATAAATCTCTGCTTCATACCTTTTTCCTCCATCTGATTGTTGTTGGTTGTCGTAATAATCTGTTCTTTTCTCATATTGGTTGTCTCCTTTTCGATAAAAAAATAGCCAGCAGGGTTTATCCCTAACTGGCTGTTAAAAGTTGCTTTATATGATCAGGCATAGCCTGTTGTAATGATAAAACCGGGCTTTCCCCGATATGTTTTGCTGTTACCACCTCCTTTTATGGCACAAAAAAGCACCTTAACTATAATTGGCTAAAGTGCTTATATGAGTTCGTTATTAAAATATTTTAGTGTCAGACAAACTTGAATTTTTTATTTATGAATGCATCTTGTTCTTTATGCGCAGACAGGCTTCTGTGTGCATAATCCAATGTCTTGAAAACGGCATTTGAATTAGTCCACGAATATCTTTACTACACCAATAATCAATCAGCCAAATTGCTTTTTCATCACAGTTTACTACATTCAGCGATTTTAAATAGCCTTTTCTTTCGTCTGGAATTTTCCATTTCAACTCATCATAAGAAAACCGTTCAAGTATTTTCTCGGTGCTTTCTCGTACTTCAAAAATATACGAATATAGCTCTTCCAGATTAAGCTGCTTTGAAAAATCGGCAATCTGCTGTTTAACGAGTTCATTTCCGGTTGTGATGATTGGTGAATTGATACGCACTTGATAATTGCCAGTAAAAAATACCTGTTCATCTTCAGTTATCACTGTATGCGCAACAATATCTTCAATACGAAAAATATGCCAAATTGAATAGGCAATCGTCTTGCTATGGTAACCATCAGCGTTTATAAAGGGGATTGCATTAAAAATCTTCTCTGCATAAATCTTCTTTGAAAGATACCAAAGTTTGCATTAACTGTCTTCGCAAATTAAATAAAGTATCAATGCCCATCTTATAAGTATCTTTTCTTTTTTATTTGAGCCTGTCATTGTTTTATTAAGTTCAGACCATTCCTTATTCATAATTCATATTCCATCCCCTCTCAAATACCGATTTACGAAACTCTTTAATTTCGCATAGGCACATTATACCACAGCTCCTGTGCCTATGCGACACCTTTACTGCTCCTTCCGGTACGAACTCATCTTCTCCACCGTCACTTCCGGATAAAAATAAGTAAGTATCGTTGCTTTTGGAACACCTGCCGCAAGTGCTTTCTTCACTTCCTCCTTCTGCTCCGCTGTATATGACCAGTGCATCATTCGGTTTGTGATTGTATCCTCCCACTTCGGCTTCTCCCTTTCAGGATTTCTTACAGGCTTCTCTCCTCCATTGGTACTGTCGGAGTTCTCCGCTTTCTGCGACTCATCGGCATATTCAAACTCATTTGCCTGCTCCCTGTCGATTTTCGCCTTCTGCTCTGCTCATCCTGCATTGAAAATCTCCTGCTTAATTCCTTATCCCCAAGCAGCATAAACTGCTCATAGGTCAGTGTATCAATATACACATTTTCGCCCTTATCCTTCATTTTTTCATAATGCTTAATGGCTTTTTCCGACAAAATCTCAAATGGCGGTCCAATGATACGATCAGCTCCCTGTGTCTTATGGACATAGGCTTTTCCCTTTCCGTCCGCTGTCTGATTAAACATCGGGTGTCGGAATGGAATATACTTATTGTCCATTATCGGATCAAAACCACGGATAAAAATAATACATTTCTTATTATCCAGCTTTCTGACCTCATCGGGTGTAAACAGTTCCCTGCCTAAAACATCATAATTCCTTGATGAGCTTCCCTGTCTGCCCTTTGTCTCTCCGCTTGATTTTTTATCAATCGTGCCTTTACCCAAAAGCTCCGAGACATACTTGTGTGTACTCTGCTCATTGCCTCCAAGATATATGAAGGTATCGCAGTTGCCGGGGATTGTTTCCCAAGTATCTTTGAAAAGTGCCTTTAGCTGGGCGAAATTCTGAATGATGATAATACTTGAATCTCCCTGCTTCGCATTGTCGATAACAACGAACAGAAGTCATCAGGCAATGCGACATTCGCAAATTCGTCTAACATAAAGGTGACGTGAATTGGCAGTCTGCCACCGCAGTTAAAGTCTGCCTGATAGTACAATTCCTGAAATATCTGTGTGTACAGCATACCGATAATAAAGTTATAGGATTTATCACTATCCGGGATTACACAGAACAGTGCTGTCTTTGTCTCCCCATCTCCATTGACTCCAATGCCGATATCAGACAGGTTCAGTTCATCTTTGGAGAGCAGGCGTAAAACCTGCTTATTTTCAAGAAATGCAAGTCTTGAGTTTGCACTGATGATAATGGAACGGACAGTATCTCCGGCACCCCTCATACATTTGTTATACTGTTTGACTGCCGGGTGGTTTGCTCCAAGCGGCGAACTCTCCTCTAAAAACTTCATACGGACATCCAGCTTTGAAGCCTTTCCCGGTTCCTTAACCTCTGCTTCTCCAAGCAGCTTCAAAACTGTCTCAAAGTTTCGCTTTGCAGGCTGCACCTCCAGCCACACATAATAGAAAATTGCCTGTAAAAACAAGCCTTCCGCTTTCTCCCAGAACGGATCACTCGGTGTTGAGCCTTTTGGTGTGGTATTACTGATAAGATTGGTAATCAGCTTCACCACATCAGTTTCCTCTCTGATATAGGAAAATGGATTGTAACAGTCTGATTTATCCATCTCCAAAAGATTGATAACTTTTACATTGTACCCGTTATCCTTTAACATCTGCCCACAGCTTCTTAATATCTCTCCCTTTGGATCGGTACAGATAAAAGAACAGTTATGCGGCATCTGCATAAGATTCGGTTTTACTTCATAAAATGTCTTTCCTGCTCCGGAACCGCCGCAGATAAGTATATTTCCGTTGAGCTTCAGCCTTCGGAAATCCAGCGACATCTTCACATTCTGACTGAGTATCCGGTTGAAATTCTCATCTTTATCCGCCAGTATCTTATTGACCTGCTTCGGATTTTCAAATCTTGCTGTACCATATTCTTTGCCGGGCATATAGTTTCTCTGGCTGGTGTAATACATAATAATAGCCATTGCATAGATACATAATGCAATGGCTACTGCGTTTACTGTATTTGAATTGTAATAATTGGCAAAAGGAACTGCACACACTTCATTGAACCTGTTCATAAAGTCATTAAAGGCAATCCCTTCTGTCCATGCACCATTTATCAGATAACCAAGATACCCGGATAACACTGCACCCACTAAAATAAATATCAGTGACGGTTTTTTCTTCGTTGTCTGCATAGGCTCCTACCTCTCTTTTCTGGTAGTAACCGTTTTCTTCTTTGTGGTCTTTTTCTGTTCTTTCTGAACCTTTTCATATCGCTCCCTGACAGATGATTCTACCTTATCATAATGCGTATAAAGTTCGTCTCCCTTTTTCGTAGTTACCACACGGTTCTGCTCATCATAGAGTTTGTAATCCTTGCTGGTATCAAGGAATGTGAGCATTGTCTTTCCATTATGGATATCCATAACGTTATCCTTATGCAGCCACACATATCTGACATCTTTTCCCCATGTTCCCGGAACTCTGGTCTTTACTGCATGGTCGTTTTCTTCTGCAATAAGTTTCTTACTGATCGTAACATCTGACAGGTTCGTATTTTTTGAGGCAGATATTGCCCTCATTCTGTCCGCAAGGCTCTGATACCCTCTGATCCGGTTAGTGAAAGCCTCCTTATCCATCATTACCTTGTGTGTACCATCCTCACTCCTGCCGCCAAGCACCCCGATTGTCTCAAGCTGTTTTATTACATTTTCTGCCTGCTCCCCATTGATGCTGAAATTCTCCTTGACCTGCTCCACACTGATAGCCTGTTTTTCCATAGCAAACATTCCCACTTTTTCAATGAGTCCGTCTATGGCAGAATTTACCTTATCCCCTTCTACCGTGTGGCTTTTCTCGTTTCCCTGCTGTTTTCTCAAAAAATCCATCAGCTTGCCGAGGGACTTTTCATCTCCATTCTTCAGATAGTCATCAAAGGTGGCAATCCTGCCAAATTTCAGCTTCTGTATCATCATATTCACACGGGGAACTGCCTCTGTATGAAAGATGACCTCACTCATACCGTCTGTCTTGTTACAGTCTGGAAGAACCGAATACAGGATTCCGTATTTCTTTGCCATTCTCTCAACCTTTCTCATATCTTCCGTTTTAAACTGCAATACCTGCAAATCCCCGCCCTTTAAGAGCAGCTTTCTCATAGATGTTTTTCCCAACGACTTTTCATAATCAAGCATCCCCTTTAAAAAGTCGATTGCCTTCTGCATGGCGGCAATACCGCCACTGCCTACTTTCATAGCAATCTCTATCCCGTCATATGCGACACGGATAATCTGTACCGCTTCCTGAATTTCCTCTGCCATTATCGCACCTCCGCTTTCTCTCTTATTGTTGTCCTTATTTCTTCCGCCTTTGTACTGCGGATTTCCTCTGCTGAAACATCAATACCATATGCTGTTAAAATATCAGACAGATGACTGATTGCTTTTTCCTCCTCTATCCGGTACATCTCAAGTGCCACAAGCAGGTTTTCGACCTGTTCCACCCACGCAGGCTTTATATCGTACTTTGACCTGTATGTGACCATAATCTCCTCGGACTGTACCTTATCCGTGGAATGTGCCAGAGCTTCGATCAGGGAAATCGTATCTTCCTTACTGCCGCTTCGGAAAGCAAACTGCACCACAAAGTTTTTTTCTTCTTCCGTGAACTCGTGTTCTACACCGTTCATCCCTGTTACCGCCTCATTGACTACTGCTAAATTCATAAGTACCTCCTAACCTGCCATACTGTTTTCAAGCACGGCAATCTCAATAATCTCTTTCATCTTTTCTGCTGAGACATTATTATTGATAAGTTCCGACAAGCGTGCCCTTCTGTCAGTCCCTTTTCTATGGCACTTTTTATCTGGACAAGCTGTGCAGGCACAAGATCACCGCTTGCAACCAGCTTTACAATGTCAGCTCTTGACTTCTTTTTAAATGAAAGTCTGGCAAAAAGTGCCGCAATACCACCATTTGATTTTCTTTCTGTACGCTCAACTGGAAGATGCTGGATTACACGCCCGGCAGAGTCCGTAACAGGTATCTGATAATACACGGGTATTCCATTGTACATAGGTGGCACTGCCTGTGAATCTGCAAGTGTTTTCACTGTTTCCTTATTATCAGTAGCTGCCAAAACCTCTGACGGTCCAGCCTTTTCCTCTTTTTCCGCAACCTTCTGATCATCAGATGCCGCACTCATAATCTTATCCTCAAGAGATTCTATCCTGTCTCTCATACGCTCCATCTCCTTGTCCTTATGCTCAATGCTATCTCTTAATCTTGCAATCGTGCTGCTTGCCTTATTAAGTTCATCCTGCTGATGGCTGATAATTCCATCCTTGTCCTCATTTTCCTTTACAAGCCTTTCCGTGACTTCCTTATCTTCCTTTAATACTTCAACATCGGATAATTTTTTATTAAGGGCATCGTATCTTTCCTCCTGATAGTTGATTTTCTCCACTACCATTTCCATCTGTGCAATCAGTTCTTTCACATACTCTGAGTCCTGCGTATACTGCTCCGCAGCCTTTGAAAGCTGTGCAAGAACTTCTTCATATAATCTTCTCATCACAACGGGCTTCTCTCCCCTTGCCACAGCTTCCTGTATGGTTTCAACCGGAACTCCCTTTTCATAAAATTCCAGTGATACCTTCATCTGATTGCCGGAGAGCTTATTATTGTGAAGGATATTAAAAAAGTTCCTCCGGAATCCCCTTATGCAGACCTTCCGATAACACTCTCATCTGTCCGATGTTAAAATTCTTATCCAAATACTTTTCCGTCTGCTCCTGCGTAAGTCCATCCTCAAGATCACTTTTTACAAGCCCGCACACCTCATCATCGAAATTCATTTCTTTTCTCAATGACTCAATATATCTGGCAATCTGCATATTGCTTAACGGCTTGTCATTCAGATTTTGTTCCATATGCTCCTCCTAACTGCGTAAAAAAAACAGCCTATCTTACTGGCTGCTCTTTTCTGTCTCTTATATCTCCCTCGTTGTATTCTGTCTTCTTCCTATCTGAAATACTGTCCGGAATCATGCTGTTTAATATTGCCTTACCCGTATTCAGTTCCCTGCATACAACCTTTTCTCTCGCACACACTTCTGAATACTCCTCTTTGTAATGTCTTCTTAAAGCCTGCACTTCCTCAAGCGAATATCCCTGTGCCTGTAATTCCTGCTCCAGTGCCACCCACTTCCTATGCTCATCTTCAAAGAAGATATCTCCAAGCCTGTATGACTGCTCTGCTGGCTTTTAAGTTTTTCCATCTCATCAGCCGCAGTAAAAAGTTCCATGCTCCTTTCCCTTGCTTTATAAATCCGGCTCTTTTCTGCCGAAGTCTCTTTTTTCTTATCCGTAAGAGAAGCTATCGTCCCCACAAGTTCTTCTGCTGAATGGATATTATGCCTTGCAAGGAACAAATACTGTTCCTGCAGCTTGTGCATTTTACGGATATCCTCCCTGTACTTCCATACCTGACTGTATGGTCTTTTTTTGAGTTTTCCCACCCGGTACAGCTTCGCATAATGCTTTTTCTGAAGTCCTGACAAGCCTGCCCTGCGGTATCTTTTAACTCTGCACTTTACAATGGAAACTTTCGGTATATCCTGTTTACTCTTATAAAACGCAATATCCTCTTTTACAATCCTGTCCCGGATTGCTTCCTCACAATACATATCCCCAAGAGATTTGCACCTTCTGAACCTTGTCATACCCTGTGGCTTGATTGCCAGATGTTTTCCCTGCTTTATCTGATATCCCTTTTCAGACAGCAGTTCGAGAAATTCCTCATAGTCCTTCGCCTGCAAAATACAGGCATCCAAGTCTCTTTTTATCATATCGGACCATACAAAATTACCCTCCCTGTACTCACTCCATTCCTTATAGCTTTCGTGCTGCCTCTCCTTTTTCTCATCATCCACATCAATAATGGAGAGTCCATATTCCTGACACAGCCTGTTCGTGATAGGCTGGATATACTTTGCCCAGTCCCCTTTTTCGTAACGGTACTTTTTACCGTCCACAAAACTCACGCTGTTAAATACGATATGGGAATGAACATGGGCTGTATTATCGTGTACCACAAACACCGCTTCGTATGACTTACCAAGATATTCCTCCACAAATTTCTGTGTAATTTCAAATGCCGTATCCGGATTTACCTCATTTTCCTTAAAGGAAAGTATGATATGATACCCCTGACGCTTATCAATTTTTCCAAAATTACGCTTGGTTTCCTTCATCTGCTCAAATGCGGTATCGACCTGACAGTTTATTGCACCCACCAGTCTGCCATCCTGTGTTTTGTCCGGGTTCATCACATAATCAAGTGCCCGCTTTAAATGTTTTCCGTGAAAATGCCCGCCACAATCTTTCATATTAAGGATTTTACTGATTGCCAATCTGCACCACCGCCTCATTTACTTTCTTGTTCAGTTTACGCATATAGGCAACAAGCTGTGTTTTATCCTCTTTGGAATAAAGTCCTGCATTGTTATTGAATACGATCTGATTGATATTGATTCCAATACGGTTCACTTCATTGATAAGCTCTTTTAAGAGTTCCCTGACTTCCGGGTAATCATTCGGTTTCTGGCTGATGAGCAGTCTTAAATAATCTGCTTCACACATTCCGCTCTCCCCTGCCTTTTTTGCAAGCATTTCTGCCTCCTGCGGCATAAGACGGAGCGTTTTCCTGATACAGTGGATTTTATCTGCCATACGCTCACCTTCCCCTCTTATCTGTACTGTAATCCTTTATTCCTTGTGCTATCGTGCTGCCGCCTTTTCCAAATCACCCTTGCCCTCCAGATTACTGATAAACGCTTCCACCAGTGCCGTTGCAACAGCATCAATCTCCTTTGCATGACTGGTTTTATCAAATAATCGGTCTAACACCCTCTCATCTGCCTTTAAACTGTCATACTTTTCCTGAAATTCGCAATATTCCTGAAAATCTTTCGGATCATCTTTCTTTGCCTCTGCGTGAAGTATCAGATCATAATTCCACTCACACACCTTATCAATCACATCATCTATCGGAAATGGCTCTATCTCACCGTTTTCCTCTGCCATATCCTGTCTGTACATCTTCCCCTCTGCATCCATTCCGATTGCATAATCATGTCCTTCCATATAATTAAGAAGAAGTGCAGCATCTTCTATCGAAGGGTTGATTTGCTTATCATATACTTCTGCCCAGGCAATCAGTTCCTCTGGTTCTGAAAAAAGTGTTATTTCCCTGTTCTCTGCCACCTTGCACCTCCTTATCCGTGTTTCGTAGATATTCACTATGGCTCCAGTCACCGGTAAGTCCCCGGCGACTGCTAGATACGCATTAGAGACATCTCTGTCCTAATGCCATCTAGTTAGGGGAACATTCCCCTAATACCCCTGCCAAATATAGAGTGGTGGCACTTTGTTCCACCACTTTTGAATAAAACCACCGCTTTGTTCCACCATTTCCGGTAAAAACCACCGCTTTATGCCACCACTTTTTATAATTTATATTCATAGGAAAAAACAGCATCGGAAAGTGGTAGTACTTTGTTCTATCACTTTTTGAAAAAACCACCGCTTTGTTCCACCATCTTCCGTAAAAACCACTGCTTTTTACCACCACTTTTTAATGGCACTGTCCGGCTATGGTCATCTGCTCCTTTTTCTGATCTGCAAGATTAAGTTTTGTTGCAACAAGCCATTCATTGTAATCCTTATAGCCTGCTGGTGGCGGACAGTCCTCAACCTCATAGCCCAGTCCATAGTATTTTCCCATAAGTTCTGCGGCTGCTTTCCTGCCCGGTGAATCCCCATCAAGGCAGAAACGGATAAAAGAAATCTGTGGGTGTTCCCTGAGAAAAGTTGCAAGCGGGGCATCTGCAAGCATTCCAAGAGCCAGCTTATTTGATTCATGGTCGGCAAATATATCCACATAGCTCATAAGGTCGATTGCTGCCTCGAATACAACAAGCTCTGTACTGTTTACATTCACCACATTAAATCCATAGTTCTTATCATTCCCCTCCACATCACACTTGAATGATTTTCCCTGTTTATCAAATACACCACGCATACTTGCAAATCTGGTTACTCCATTCTTGTCATTTCCTTTAAAGACAATATTGTGATAATGCCTGCTCTCATATATGAGATTTTCCTTTAAAAACAGTTCTATCACTGCCTTACTGATTCCACGCTCATTGTTAAGATAGGATATCAGGTAGGAATTATCCCCTGCTGGCTGCGGAAGCACAAAAGGCTTTCTTTCCTGTGGCTGTTTCTTTGTGACCTGATGAACAAGCGGCTGCTTTCCCGTGCTTTCAATTCTCCGGTATCCGGCAAAATCCAAGAGCCAGAATACAGCCTCTTTTACACTCATTCCGCCAAATACACGGAGGAAATCTATCTGTGAGCCGCCATTATTTCCCTTATCAAACTGCCTTGACCATCTGTACCAATGACTGCGGTCATAGATACGGATTGAGTCCATTTCCTTTAAGGTGTGATATTTTCCAATCCTCTTTACGGTATAACCGAGACTTTCTGCAACGGCACAAAGATCTACGCTCTTTGCTATGGCAAGTTCCTCCTCTGTAAATCTTCCTTCCATACTCTCACCTTGCCTTTCCCTGCTCTGCCACAAGCGGTGACTTAATATCAAGGTTCCTGTAATCCGTACTGAGTGTAATTCTTGGATTATCAATCATTCCCTTTTCCTTGAAACTGAAGAAGGCACGGTTATCCCCTCCCACGATGATATGATCCAAAAGAGGGATTCCAATAAGCTCACACAGCTTATTCATACGGTCCGTCATCATCGTGTCTGCCTTGCTGGGAAATATATTTCCCGACGGGTGGCAGTGGATCAACATCATACTGGCAGCATTACTTAAAATACTTGACTTAAATAATTCTCTTGGGTGTGCCATTGCTTCATTCAACGAACCCACACTTGCAAAATGCACATTAATAGGCTTTAGGTCGGAGCTGAGATTTACAACACACACCACTTCCCTGTCGAACTGGCACATACATTCTCCCATTACGGCAGCTACTTCTTCCGGCTTGTTAAAGGACTGCTCCGAATAAATCGGAGCCTCCTTTACAAGCCTTATGGATACAACATCAAGTTTGAAGTCGTTCTTCTCTGTCACAGGAATCCGCCTCCTCTCCAAACTCAATACGGATAATAAAGTCACCTTTCTGGCTGTTTACAAGAGCAATCAGTTCTTCTACGGTAAGTTCCTGCTCCATAACTGCCTCCTATCTCGCCTTTTCCTTTGCGTCATATACAAGCTGCGGCTCTGCCACGATACCGTCCAGTCTCTTGTTCGGTGTATCCGTTGCAAGTGTGAGTTTCCTTAAATCTTTATCATAGTGATACACCTGATTGGAAAGTCGTTCTTCCAATGCCACCTTCTGCATATTCACCTCTGCCACCATCTGTGCAAGCTCCTCCGGTTCGGTCAGCTCAGTAGACACCGCAAGAACTTCGTGCACACTTGAAGGCAGGATATACAGATCACTTTCAAGGTTTTCTGCCAGTTCGTGAAGCTCATTCTCATAAAGCATTGATACTGCACCGTCAATTCCCCTGTTATTGGAGATTATCCACAGAGTCTGCTCCGGTGGAACTTCCCTGATCATCATCTCTGCTATCTCCTCCGGCATCCCGTCACTTAAAAACATCTCTTTCATAACATCATTCATATTTCTTATTCTTGGCGGTAAGATTCTTCTTGTGTTCTCAGCCGCATATTTAAAAAGCTGCTCCTCATTCATTCCAAGTCTTTCCGCAAGGCTGTTCGTAACCTTTATACTCTGAATACTTTCAGTATCCGCATTTACCACAAGTTTATAGATAATGGAAAGATCCTGAAATTCTCTATGTGGCACCTGCTCCAGAAATGACTTGTTCTGTTCCGTATTGATAAGCTGGAATACTACCTTTTCATCTGCATCTTTGTATAAGCTGTCAACATCAACAACTTGCGGTGTCTTTGCAAACTCCATTGCCATAAGGTCACATGCCGCCATCAGTGTTTCCTCCAGATCACCACAGCTCTGATATTTCTCATACATATCGTTGATATAAATAGTAGGAGAAATAGTAGTATCTTCCCCTCTAATATTGATAGCATCATATGTCATATTTACCTTTTCCGCAGGTCTAACTATAAGCTCCATACCTTTAAAACTGTCGGGCATATAGTCCATAAACTTTTCTTTTACTACTTCCTTAAAAATCTCGTAATTCATCATATCTGCTTATCCTCCAAATAAAAAAAGCGGGGGAACATAAGTCATTGGCTTACATTCCCCCGCAAGGTTGATCGTTTTTATTTTCTCTTTGATATACCCGTCAGCTCATTCCGGACAATCCCGTATTCTGTGCATTTTAACCTCCTTGATTATAACAATTTCTTAAATTTAAAGAAATACTTCACAAGTCTTCTGTTTTTCCTGTAAGCAGGAAAGAAGCCTTTTACCTCCATAGTCTCACCTCCCCTCAAAATGTTCCCATTCTTACGAATGAAAGAAATACTCTTGCTATCAGACAGAATAGAAGAAGAACTAACCTGACAAGTCCCAAGAACAGCTTTAATGCTCCAAGAACAATTTTCAGCATCCACTTGAGTATCTGTAAAACAGCGGTTCCTACGGCTCCTGCAATTCTTCTCATAATAATCAATCTCCTTTCAACATCCATCCCATTGCCAATCCTGCAACATCTGAATCATTCATAACATCTTCTTCCGGCTGTTCTTCCATATCTTCCTGTGGGTTTGCAATCACTACCGGCTGGCTGTTCTTCACTCCCGCCAAAGCTCCCCCAAGTAAAGAAATGACCTCTTTTCTTGCCTCACTCATTGCAGAATACTCAATTTCCTTTTTTATCTTTTCTATCTCGTCCCTCGTTACAAACTGTTCATATCTCTTTTCCTCTTTGGAGGGAATATCATCCTCTCCATAGTGGTCAATATAAAACTCACAGGCTTCAATCAGGAACTGATTCTTTGACTTATATATCTTTGGATTAAGCCCCTTTATGACCTCATTGATTTTAGCGTGTTGAGGATTGAGCAGATTCAGTCGGAATGTGCTCTCCATAATATGCCTCGTGCCATATGACTACCCCCTATGCAAGTCTCTTAGCAGTTTTCAGTTCCATAATGGCAAGCTGTTCATATCCTCTGGCATTTGCCTTTACATCAAGGATATAAGAGATATTCTTTGCTTCGTGATTGCTGAAATTCTTCATTACCACTGCCCCGCCACCTACAAATACAATCGGTGTAGTTTTAAGGTTATAACCAAACTCACGGATTGAGTTATATACCTTTTCAACAAAGTCCTCTATCTCAGCCTTGATAATCGCAAGGTATTCATCATCTATATCAGACCTGCCATATCGCATAATATTCTGGATTTCTGTTTCATCAACTTCCCCGTTGAGCTGTCTTACACACTGCTCATTGATAGAACGCATACAGGTAATAAGTCCTCTCGGCACGGTAACACACTTTGATTCGTCCGGTGACTTGTTAATCACGGGCATAATATCTATTGTCCAGCTACCGATATCAACAACCAGCGTTTTCTTTGCCATAGTCGGTATCTTGTCAACCACTGCCGCATAGCACTGTGGGAATACCGCCACATCGTCAATCTCAATATGGTATGCTTCATTTTCATATCTGAAATCAACACGCTTATTCTTGGTCAGGTATTTAATAAAGTTATTTCTCTCTGCTCCAAATCGGGTAAGTGGAAGTCCTACTGCAAGAAATACCTTTGCATCTGACAATCCTCTTTTCTTCAATTCCTTTGCGACTGCTGCCAGTGTCAAAAGATAAAAGCTGTCATCTTCAACCTTTGTATCTTTCACTTCCTGCCTTACTGTTCCAATCTTGTAATACTTACCGTCGTACTCAAGAACATCTCCAAAAAGTGCCGGAGTAGTTGTAATCTCCTTTACCCCTGTGACAAATACCTGAGTTACGGTTTTCATCATTGACCAGCCGTGATCAATTCCTATTACTTCTAACTTGTTATTCATTTTTCTGTTCCTCCAAATCTTACTAATTTTGTTCATACAGCTACCCGTACCTTTCGGTTTGTGTTTCTATCCTATTTTCCTTGTCTCTGAAATATCTGCCAGCGATTTATATTCGATCACACTCTGCTCTTGCTTTCATAAGACAATACTTCCATATACAGCCACCTCTCTTTTTGCGAGATGACTTACATTCAGACCAAATCAGCTTCTTTTCTGCCATCTCCTGCTCATTTCCAATAAAAAAGGCAGGACAAACAGCCGGATACACTTTTCAGTGCAAAGCTAATTTAGTCCTACCTAAAATTATTACTATTCAATTTTCACCTCTCTTGGGTACACAAATTACATTCAGAATTTATATTCTGAAGCAACTATGTATTCTCATAAATTTCGGATTTTAAATAACAGCGCTGCCTTATCTACCGATTAAATGGTATAAAAAATAGGGACTAAATCAGCGTGAACCCCTTGTTTTCAAGGTTTTCTTCTAACTTGTCCCTATTATATCGCATTCATCATGCTGAATTATCTGTGCTGTCCAGCCTGTGTATTTGCCATGTTTCTTTTTGAAATTCTGGTCGAGATAATCCACTTCAATCTCTTTATATCTTGTGCATGGTCTCACACCATCCAGCGAAAGACAGCCTTCCTCCGTCTGAAAAGCTCCTGATTTTCCGGTAATCACCGGATTAATCATGGCAAACTGGAATGGTCCGGCCGCAACCACTATGATATTCTTTTTCACGCCAATCATGTTAGCTGCCATTCCAACACAATGGTCAAGATTTGCTTTCAATGTGTCAAGTAAATCCGTAACCACCTGTTTATCATCTTCTGTAGCATCCACTGATTTCTGTGCAAGAAACAGTGGATCACGCATTATCTTCTTTACCATTATTTACTTCCTGTTATACCTTTCTTCTTAATTTTTTG
>ENA-OPZW01000009-OPZW01000009.1-human-gut-metagenome-genome-assembly--contig:-NODE-9-length-15203-cov-1.025803_pt1 | contig 15203 bp, 19 predicted proteins | sample MGYA00242486_ERZ504509 | MGnify/ENA primary metagenome ERZ504509 (study PRJEB26092, sample SAMD00036233) | human gut metagenome | host: Homo sapiens | study: EMG produced TPA metagenomics assembly of the...
TGAAGGACAGTAAGCTTGCAGATGATGATTATTATCTGTTGACACTTGCGGCACTGGCAAAGGAATGTCAGTCAGGGAATATTCCAAATGGTGCCAGAGTGGTGCTTGGAGTCGGACTTCCTTTAAAACAGTTTGCAACGGTAAGAAAGCAGTTCGTGAAATATTTGAAACGTGGAAATCAGCCAGTGCATTTTAAATTTGAGGATGTGGCATATGATTTTACCATTGAAAATGTACTGGCATTTCCGCAGTGTTATGCAGCAGTGGCAGACAGGCTTGGCAGTATGAAGGGGGAATATCTGATTGTGGATGTGGGTTCCTGGACGATTGATATCATGCATGTGAAGGATGGTGTTCCAGTGGAAAGTAAATGTGAGACCTTCACGGAGTCCATGATTTCTGTTATTCAGGAAATCAAGAGCAGAAGCAGTGAGGTTTTTGGAAAAGAGATTTCGGAGAATGTGATTACAGATTATATCAGCAATCTTGGCGGCAATTATCCGGAAAAGTATGCAAGGATTATGGACGAGTCGCTTGAAAAGTTTGTTGCAAGAGTGGAAGGAGTTCTGAAAGAGAACGGGCACGATACGGAATTTACCAACATTATTTATGTGGGTGGCGGAGCAAAGGCAATGGAGAGATTTGGAAAACATGGGGATAACATTTCATATGTGACGGATGTCAGAGCCAATGCAAAGGGCTATGAGTTTCTTGCAAAACAGATGGCATAAAGGCAGGTGGTACACATGGTAATGGGATTTAGAGAGAGGCGGCTTGGCTGCCGTCTCTATGTGGACCGCCAGTCGGATGCAAATATTCTGAAAAAACTGGACAGGATGCTTGTGGATGGAAGCTATTCAAATCAGACGGAGCTTATCAAGAGAGGTATCGAGCTGGCTTATGAAGAAGTGTATGGAGAAGAAGGTGGCAGGTCCTCCGGTATGTCTGATGTTGATATAAAGAAGCTTGCAGGAGAGATTGCCGGGGTATTGAAGCCGGAAATCGAGAAATTACTTGTAAAGTATGAGGTGAGAGTTGACACAGCGGAAACACCATCATCACCAACACCCACTTTAGCATCAACGCATGATGCACCACAGGATAATACGGCATCTGTCCCTGATGATGAAGTCATTATTCCAAGTCAGACATTCAATTTTCTAAAAGGACTGAATGATGATTAGGCAGCTACGTCAGCGACGTCGAATTGACGACAATGGAATCCTGAATGACGGCAGATTGATGTCATTCATATATAAAATAAATATATCTGACGGCAAACTGACGCCAGTTAGCGGATGGTTTGCTGTCGGTATTTTGGCACATATTTTGTGCCATATATTGGGTGCAGGAGCTCCTGCCAAGATGAAAAAATGGTAATTGCGGTTAGCATTATATTTTTTCGGGGAAAGGTCCGACCTTTCCCGAATCTTGCAAAACAAGTGAACAGCAACAGAAGCAGGTTCTAAAGAAGAATAAAAAAAGGAGGTCACAGCCATGAGCATGGTAAGTGAGATTGTGATGCAATTAATTTTGAGAATTGGAGGTTATGTGTATGGCAGATGGAAACAGAAGATACAGGTCTGACAAAAAGCTATATAAGGTTTCTTTTAAGTTGTCAGAGGAAGATAAGCGACTGCTGGAAGAGGGGGGCAAAAAAAGGCTGGAATGAATATCAGTGAATACCTGCGCAATCTGGTGCGTGGCGGTGGAAATGTGGATGCATCTTTTACGACAGACAGGGGGATTTTTATCAGACAGATAACAGGAATTGCTACCAATGTGAATCAGATTGCGAAGGTAGTAAATACCCAGGGATATGGTTACACGAGGGATATCCTTGCTGTTAAGCAGGATTTGGAGGATGTTAAGAGGCTGATGAGGGAGGTGCTTACGGTATGGCAATCACTAAGATACAGTGCCTGAATGAGGCACATACCGGGAACCCGGCGGCACATCTTAAGAATGCTCTTTCGTATATTCAGAATCCAGAGAAAACAGAGGAAAATGTTATGGTGGGCAGTATAAACTGCCTTCCGGATACAGCCTTTGAGCAGATGATGGATACGAAGGTTACTTTCGGAAAAACAAATAAGCGACAGGGATATCACATTATCATTTCCTTTGCACCGGGAGAAGCGACAGAGGAACAGGCGCTGGATATCGTGGCACGTTTTGCACAGGAATACCTGAAGGATAAATATGAGGCAGTATATGCGGTTCATAATGATAAAAAGCATATGCATGGGCATATTGTTTTTAATAGCGTCAGTTTTGAAACGGGGATGAAGCATGAGTGCAAAAAAGGGGAATGGAAGCATCGTATGCAGCCGATTACAAACAGACTCTGTAAAGAGTACGGACTGTCTATTGTGCCAGCAGAGTATGTAAAAGAGCCTAAAAATTTATCAAGGAAGGAATGGGAGCGTGAACAATGTTTTCGCAAAATGATTCTGGCAGATGCAGAGTTTTGCCAGAGTCAGGCGGGAAGCTTTGACCATTTTATATTCCTGATGAAGAGAATTGGGTATCAGTTTGAGTACGGGAAGTACCTTTCGGTAAAGGTTCCGGGTGGTAAATGGTATCATGAACTGGATAAGCTGGATGAACGCTTTTCAAAGGAGAAATTCCGATTTTATCTGGATATGCCTTTTTCCAGACCGAGATTTGTTGTGGGTAATACTGTGGCAATTCATAAACGTGGAATAACGGATTTTCAAATGAAGTATTATCGCAGAATCTATCAGGCGAGAATGGTGGAACAGCGCCGATTTGATAAGCATTATGCATATCTTGCGAAAGAGCTGGAGCGTATGAAGCAGCTGCAGGAACAGTATTTGTTTCTTGTGAATAATAATATCAAAACTGTGGAGGGACTTGTGACTTATCAGGTTTTGGGAGAGCGGGATGTAGAGAAAATCTCTGAACGTCAGCAGGAATTGTATCAGCAGAACAGAGCAAGAAAACGTTCTTGCAAAACAGAGGAGGATATTCGTGATTACCAGATCTGGCATATGGGAGTACAGGCGGAGCTGGACGAACTTAAGGCGGAGAAAAAAGCACTTAATAAGAATTTGAGGATTGCTGAAGGGTGTGTAGAAGAGTATAAGAAGTTTTCAATGTTGGATTTTTCAACTAGTGAGGATGAGATTCGTAATTCAATAGAAGTGCCGGAGTATCCGTATGCGGAGGAGAAAAATATTGCGCTATCTGTTAATGATGCAGTGTCTGATATGGAAGATATTTCAGTAATGAATGAATCAGAGGATTATGATATTTCGTTAGGCGCAGAGGTATGTGAACAAATTTCAGCAGAAGATACCATGGATGCCACAGTAGGAGATGCCAGCGAAGCGAATAATGTGGAGAAATATGTTGGTGATCGGCCAGATGATAAAGGCAGCTATGAGGCATACAAAAAGATGACTCCAATGGAAAAGGCTCAGATGCATGGATTTAGGGAACTAAATAGTTACGACACAGTTAGGTCAGTTGTACAGATGAAGTTTCTGGACATGGGGCATATTGCAGATGTGGATGAACTTCTGGAAGAGACGGATTTGATTTATAAGGGCATGTGTGAATTGGTTGTCAAAAATAAGACAGAAGAGGTGCTGGATGAGATTAAACAGCGGGGAATTGCTTTTGATGATTTGCCTGTTATCGAGAAGGCAAGGATGCTACAGTTTCAGCCGGACAATAATTCATACAATATTCAGCTGTACAGTGCTGTTTGCAAGGTATGTGGAGTTGATACTTCTGATGAGGATAAGATATTTGAAGATTATCAGGCTATTTATGAAAAGACATTGGAAATGGAGCAAGAAAGGGTTATTGAAAGAAAGGATGGAGACAGAGAGAGGGCACGATAGCGTGCCCTCTGTCAATATAGGGCTTATTGATTGGAAATTTTGATTGGAGACATTTCCTTGAAAAGTAAAAAACAAAGTTGACGATATAAAACTCTGGTTTTATAATAGGGTTATGGAAAAGGTAAAAAATTGTCGATAAAATTTCAAATGGGTAAATAGTAACCCGAGAATCCCCTTTGTAACCCAAGACTCCCTCTTTGTAAATGAAAATCCTGTTTTGTAAGCGAGATTCCCGGTTTGTAAATGGAATTCCCGGTTTGTAAGCAAGATTCCCGAATTTTCATTTCTATTTCGATATGATATAATACGTTCAGCAATAAATTTGCGTACAACAACCAGAGATCAATTCTCTCTCGAAATTTTTGTATTCGGAGAATCCATCCCTGTTTTTGATTGGATAGAGTTGTTCTATTCTGGCTCTGGCGGCACTCAGCAAATTTATTTGTTACTTTTTGAGAAGTTTAGGCTTTAAGATGATGTTCTCGGTGGCAACCGGTGAGCATCCCAGTCTCTTAAGCACATCTTCTCCATAGTAAAAGCTGAATGTTTCGTATGGGCTACGGTTGTTCAGCTTTTTTCTTTTATAAGAATTGATATGGTTCATCATCAGAGTAATATCCTGTTGTGTCAGCTCATCGAAACTGCTTCCTTTTGGCAGGATACGACGTATCAATTCATGGTTGACTTCACAGGCTCCTTTTTGATAAGGAGCACTTGGATCGCAATAAAATATCTTTGTTCTATTGCATGGAATGGTGCTACGTTTTTCGATTTCCTTTGGATTTGAAAACTCACTTCCGTTATCTGTCAGAATAACCGGAAACAAGCTATTAAATGTTTTTGCCCCAAGGACTTCATCCAATAAGTTTATGATCTCTATTACAGAGGCTGATGTATTTGCGTCCCGCAAAAAAGCCAGCATGAGACTGCTTTCTACAAAGTGTATGGTAAGAAGACATTTTCCTCCCACACGACCAATCACGCTATCCATTTGTACAATGGTCGTTTCCGGGTTTGCTCCCAGATATTTTTGAAAGTCAGCGTAGCTTCGTTCAATACGGCAGCCCCGGTCAACTTTAAATTCAGGCTTCTTATAACGGGGACGGTATTTCACTTTACGGGGCAGATCAATGTTCCTGATATCAAAGAGCTGGGCATCCACATAGTTATACAATGTCTTTTCACTGCACATCAGTTCATCTACATGAGCAAGATAGATTTGATGAAGCGACTGCCCGTTTTTAACTAAAGGACTGATGATCCCGTTAATTCTTGCAATATCATCTTCGTTGGACATGATACCGGTTCTGGCTTCCGAAACAGCATGATGTGCACGCTCATGTGCATCTGCCGGATCATAAATACGTTTTAATAACGTGCATTTCGGCAGCTGACTGCAGCCATTACAAACATAAGGTGGCTTATTTTTGACAGAACAGACATCTTCTACAAAATCAGAACAATGTAAGGTGCATTCAGAGCACAGGCTGCATTTGTAAGCAGATTGGTGTGTACAGCTTGTTCCGCAAATCCTTTTTGCTTTGCATGTAGCACGGAATTTACAAGGATTATACGGATATCCAGGACGACCGCTTTTCTTGTCATAGGAATACTTTTTAATCTCCTTGGAAATGGTTGTACGGTCCTTTCCTAACTCTTTGCCAATTGCCCCAAAGGATGCATTCTCCTGAAGGCGTTGAGCAATAATCATTCGATCTTCATAAGATAAAAACTTTGACATGGTGACTCCTTTCCAGCCGCCAGAAATCAAAGCATAACAGAAAAGAGACCAACTATCCAGTCAGTCTCAATTCATTTGTAAAAGAAAATCCATACCTTTCTTTTACACTGATAACTATTAACTTTTACACTTATCCAAGATAGCGGGTATGGAATCTTGGATTACAATTAAGCTTCTTAGTTGCGACTATATCCACACCGGTTGCTGCAACATCGCTTAGCAGTACATCACCTATATTCACCGGTGCCTCTACCGTGATTTGGTTGATACACTCCATCACATCCATTATCTTTTCCTTTGGAATATCCTGTGCCGTCTTTACGGATACCATCGGTATTGTGCCATTTTTCACACAGACTGTACTTGTCACAATTCGTGTCGGATGTGTCACTTCCTTTGCTCCGTAGTCTGCTCCGCGCTTGCAGGTATTTCCGGTTACTGTGACATTTTCTCCATCTATTGTCACCTTAAGGGCACAGCCAGAGGGCAGCCTATACATGTCAAATTTTTTTCTTCCATGATACTATGCCTCCTCAATCTTTATCGTAATTGTGCGGGGATTGTCTGTTTCGATGAGCTCCTTCTTCTTAAGCACTACCTGCTCCATCTCACCCGGTGCCATAACAGGACGCTTGCGGTGCTGCAGCTGTTTATCATCCAGATATACTGCAATATAGCAATTCTTATACACAGCTCCCACTCGAAATCTTACCGTCACAGTATCATCCATCTGTGCAGTATTTATAGTACTTGGGACAGTATATCGTACTCCGTCTGTAGCGGTTATCGATATTTCTTTGCCATCGCAACTCTTATCACCACCATTTTTTACATACTCTGCGGCATGGCGGCCTGCTGCTGTCGCTTCCTCTGACACATAATCCACGAGGTCATGCACATGAAGCACATTTCCGCAGGCAAATACACCGGGCACATTTGTCTCAAGGCTTTCGTTTACGACCGGTCCGCTTGTTACCGGATTGAGCTCTACACCGGCTGTTTTTGAAATCTCATTTTCCGGAATGAGTCCGCACGAGAGTAAAAGCGTATCGCACTCGTAAAACTCCTCCGTTCCCTCAATCGGCTTATTGTGCTCGTCAACCTGTGCAAGAGTGATGCCCTCCACACGCTCCCTGCCCTTTATATCAACACTGTGTGGCTGAGCTTAAGCGGAATTCCAAAATCATCAAGGCACTGCACGATATTACGCTTCAAGCCTCCCGAATACGGCATGAGCTCTGCAACCACCTGCACCTTTGCCCCCTCCAAGGTCATTCTCCTAGCCATGATAAGACCGATATCTCCTGAGCCGAGTATTACTACCTTTCGTCCCGGCATGTAGCCCTCTATATTCACCAGTCTCTGAGCTGTGCCCGCCGAGAAAATTCCTGCCGGTCTGTAGCCGGGTATGTTTAGAGCACCTCTTGCTCTCTCCCTGCAGCCCATCGCAAGTATTACGGTCTTTGCAGCGATATGGAAAAGTCCGTCTGTGCGGTTCATAGCTGTAACTATTTTATCGTTTGCCTCATCTTTTATCTTTACATCATGCCTGTCATCTGCCCCGTTTTCGAACTCGTCACCTGTCGAGATGTCCATGACCATCGTATTGAGCCTGTACTCTATGCCAAGCTCTTTGACCTCTTTGATAAATCTGCCGGCATATTCAGGGCCTGTGAGTTCCTCCTTAAAGGTGTGCAGGCCAAAGCCGTTGTGTATACACTGATTTAAGATACCGCCAAGCTCACAGTCTCTTTCCAGTATAAGTATTTTATCTATTCCATTTTTCTTAGCGGAAGCTGCTGCCGCAAGACCTGCCGGGCCACCTCCTACTATCACAATATCGTAAAATTCCATATTGTCCCCCTATGTTAATCTGATATTAACCCAATATCAATCTTTCGTTACCTGTCTCTTTGAAGTAAGACAGACTATCCGCGATTCTTGCTCATTCCAACAACTATCTTTGACTTTCCACCGCTTAGTGATGTCAAGCTGCGAAATTTTCTTCTCTCTGGCGATAATCTCCATAGTTCTCGGAGAACAGAAGCCTGCCTGACATCTACCATTCCGGCTCTGGTGCGTCTCTTCACGCCATCAAGTGACTTTGCGCCCAGTGGTCTGTTTACCGCATCCATTATCTCGCCCTCCGTAATCATCTCACAGCGACAGATTATATTGCCATACTCAGGCTTTTCTTTTATCAGCTTTTTATACTCATCCTCTGAAAGCTTCTTTGGATTTAAAATACCTTTTCTTGTCTCGATGAAATCTGCATTTTTAGAAGGATTAAAAAGTCCCTCTACTATTGCTGCCACTCTCTCACCGATAGCCGGCGCACTTGATAAGCCCGGTGACTCTATACCTGCGCAGTCAATAAAATACGGTGCGTCAGAAAGCTCCTCGATGATAAACTCATGTCCGTCCTCATGTGCACGGTTTCCCGCAAACGTGGTTATGACCTGACGCATAGGAAGTGACGGCACCGAACGTGTGCCGGATGTCGTAACATGCGCTAAGCCCGCTCTTGTTGTATTTGTACCATCCTTGTCCTCATGGTCATCTGCTGTAGGTCCGATTAAAATATTTCCGTGTACTGTCGGGGTTACAAGCACACCTTTGCCGTATTTGCCCGGAAGCTGGAAAATAGTCTTGTCAGCGATACCTCCCGCAGCCCTGTCTAAAAGCTCGTACTCTCCGCGCCTTGGTGTGATATGGATTTTTTTTTTCACTTACCATGTTGTGGAACACGTCAGCATATACACCGGCTGCATTTACAACGCAGCGTGCATGAATTTCTCCATTTTGAGTAATGAGAATATAGCCTGCCTGCTCCTTTTGAATCTCCTTCACCTCGGTGTTAAATAAAAACTCCACACCGTTTGCCGCAGCATTCTCAGCAAATGCAATATTCATACCAAACGGACATACAATGCCTCCTGTCGGGCAGTAAATAGCTGCCACAACTTCATCAGACAGCTTCGGCTCCATCTCAGTGCGCTTCGCCTGCATCAAGAATTTCAAGTCCCGGCACCCCGTTTGCAATCCCTTGATTGTAAAGTTCCTTAAGCCTTGGCATATCGTCATCACTAAAGCACACTATCAGTGAACCGTTTCTTCGAAACTCAAAATCAAGCTTCTTCGAAAGCTCATCCATCATCTCATTTCCACGGAGATTCATCTGTGCCATAAGTGTACCGGTCTTACAATCAATTCCGGAATGGACAATAGCACTGTTTGCCTTTGAAGTGCCACAGCACACGTCCTCCTCCTTTTCCACCACGCAGATGGACAGGTTATATTTCGAAAGCTCTCTTGCACAGGCACTTCCCGATACTCCCGCTCCTATAATTACTACATCATACATGTTATTTTCTCCTACCAATTTCCATACATTGTTTAATTGCCGTATCACTAAGCTCATTTAAAACAATGCAAGCATAAGCTATTATTCATCCTCGCCCAGTTAAATGCGCAGGCGACAGCCTTTTTCCACATTTTAAGCTTCTTTTCTCTCAAATCAGCCGCTATCTCCGGCTCAAACACACGGTCAATAGACCAGTTTCTCTTTATATCATCCATGCTTTCCCAGTAGCCCACCGCAAGCCCTGCGAGGTACGCTGCGCCCATGGCTGTTGTCTCCACGCACACAGGCCTGTTGACCGGTGCATTGCTGATATCAGCCTGCATCTGCATGAGCAGATTATTGGCACTGGCACCGCCGTCTACCTTAAGTGATGTGAGATTGATGCCCGAATCAGCCTTCATTGCCTCAAGCACATCATTTACCTGAAATGCCATTGATTCCAAAGTTGCCCTTATGACATGATACTTGTTTACACCTCTCGTAAGCCCACAATTGTTCCTCTGGCATACTGGTCCCAGTACGGTGCTCCAAGCCCTGTAAATGCCGGCACCACGTAGCAGCCGTTTGTGTCTTTTACCTTTCTCGCCATGTACTCTGAATCTGTTGAGGAATCGATAAATTTCATTTCATCGCGTAGCCACTGGATAGAGGCTCCTGCCACAAATATTGATCCCTCCAGCGCATATACCACCTTGCCGTCTATGCCCCAGGCTATAGTGGTAACAAGTCCGTTCTTTGAGGATACCGGCATCTCACCTGTGTTCATCAGCAGAAAACAGCCTGTACCGTATGTATTTTTTGGCTTCTCCTGCCCTAAAGCAAGTCTGGCCAAAAAGCGCAGCCTGCTGGTCTCCTGCCGCTCCTGCGATTGGAATCGGACCCCCGAAAAACACAGGATTCACCTCACCATATACACAGCTTGACGGCATTGGCTTTGGAAGCATGCTCTTTGGTATATCAAGCTCCTTAAGTATCTCATCATCCCACTTTAAGGTATTAATATTAAACATCATGGTTCTTGAAGCATTGGAATAATCCGTGACATGCACCTGTCCCTGAGTGAGCTTCCATATAAGCCATGTCTCGACTGTTCCAAACAAAAGCTCGCCTCTTTCGGCTCTCTCCCTCGCTCCCGGCACATTGTCAAGGAGCCACTTGAGCTTAGTTGCCGAAAAATAAGCATCTATCACAAGCCCTGTCTTTTTTCTGAAGGTCTCGGTAAGCCCCTTTTCCTTCAGTGAATCCGCATACTCTGCCGTGCGCCTGCACTGCCATACTATCGCGTGATAAACCGGCTCACCTGTATTTTTGTCCCATACAATTGTGGTCTCTCTCTGGTTAGTAATGCCTATCGCACATATGTCGGCTGCCGTAGCCTGAATATTGGCCATAGCCTCCTTTGCCACCTCAAGCTGTGTGGCCCAGATTTCCTCTGCATCATGCTCCACCCAGCCCGGCTTTGGAAAAAACTGCGTAAATTCCTTCTGTGCCACACTGCACATCTCGCCCTTCTCATTGAAAAGTATACATCTGTTGCTGGTCGTGCCTGCATCTAATGCCATAATATACTTTGCCATGTAAAAATCCTCCAACTCTCTATATTTCCAGCTTTTTTCCTTCTATCCTGCTACAGCTCTTCCTCTACCATGCTCTTCTCTCTGTTGAACGCATCATAGATACATGGAATTACTATAAGCGTAAGGATGGTTCCGTATACGAGACCTCCTATTATTGCGATTGCCATCGGCTTTATCATATCTGAGCCATCTCCGATACCTATCGCCGATGTAAACATTGCGAGTATGGTGGTCATCGCTGTCATCAGTATTGGACGAAGCCTTGTACGGCCTGCGTCTATGATTGCCTCATGCTTGCTCATGCCCTCTCTCCTGGCCTGATTGATGTAATCAATGAGCACGATTCCATTATTTACAATGAGGCCTGCCAGCATGATAAAGCCAAGCATTGATATGATTCCGAGCTCATTTCCCGTGATGAAAAGAGCTATAAAGCCTCCTGTAAACGCAAGAGGTATACAGAACATGATAATAAACGGTGAAAGCAATGACTGGAACTGCGCCACCATGATAAGATAGATAAATATCACTGCAAGCACAAGCATAAGTCCAAGCTGACTCATTGACTCATTTATTGTCTCATCCTCGCCCTCCATGTCTATTGAATAGCCATCAGGAATACTGAGTTTATCAATTTTAGATTTAATTTTATTGCTTAGTAATGTTACATTATGGTTTTCATCAACCGCACCTGATACTGTAATATATCTTGTCTGAGCATCTCGATGAATGGTACTCAGTGTCTGTTCCTGCGAAATAGTGCAGATATCACTGAGCGGAATCTCCTTTTCACTGCCATCATTATCCTTATAGGTAAATGTAAGGTTTTTGATGTCGTCCACAGTCACATCAGACTGCTCTGCGGATTGTAAGTATACCTCATAGTCCTTTATGTCGGTCGTAATGGTTGTTGCGCTCTTTTGAGATGATATCTCACCGGATACGAGCTGGTATACCTGAGCCACTGTATAGCCATACTTTGCTGCTTTTTCCTTATCCACAGTTATCTTAAGCTCATTGATTGTATCTCCAAGACCGTCATCTATATCTGTCACTCCATTTGTGTCCTTAAGGATATCTGCCACATCACCTGCAAGCTTCTGCAGCTTGTCTATATCATTACCCTTAATCCTGACAGAGAGACCACTTCCGAAAAACTCTGATGAGTCCATAGCCTGTGAAGATGCTGTTACCTTGCAGTCCAGATTCTTTGTGCATTTTTCAATTTCATCTATTACCTTATCCGATGAAATATCCGACTTCTCATCAAGCAATATATACATGCTCACACTGTCGCTTCCTGAGCTCATCAGGTTCATGGTCGAGCTGCCGCCTGCTGTAGCTCCTATTGTGTCTATGCCCTTTATATCAGATATTTTGTCCATGACCTTATCAGACAGCTCTGTAAGCTGCTTGAAATCGAGCTTTTCGTCATCCCTTTGCCTCTATGGTAAGTGAAATCTGATTTGACTCCATGTCCATATCCATAAATGTCATTCCCCTTGACATGCAAAGTGCGCCACTGCCGACTAAAAGCACTACTGCCGCAATAAATACCACCGGCTTAAATCTAAGACATGTGCCGAGCACATTTCCATACCAATCCTTAAAACGGTCAAACCATGGATGCTTTATATCCTTCGTCTTTTTGAGCATGCCTGAAGCAATTGCCGGTACAAATGTGAGTGCCACTACAAGAGATGCCATAAGTGTAAATGCCACAGTAAGAGCCAAATCTACAAAGAGCTGTCTCGTGATTCCATCAGTAAAAATGATTGGCGCGTACACACTTACCGTGGTAAGTGTAGAGGCAAAAAATGGCTCCTGCCACCTGATTTGCACCCTCAACAGCCGCCTTCTTTACCGAATATCCCTCTCCCCTTAATCTGTAGATATTCTCGATTACTACTATTGAATTATCCACCAGCATTCCTATTCCAAGCACAAGTCCCGACATTGAAATGATATTTAAGGTGATATCCGTAAAATACATAAGCACCACAGCCACAATAACCGATAGCGGTATAGATGCTGCGATAACAAGCGTTGGCTTATATCCTTTAAGAACAAGAGCAATACGAAAATAGCAAGTATTGCTCCCACTATCATATTTTCCATAACACTCTTTACTACCATGTCAATGTATACGCCCTGGTTCATAAGCACTGTGGCGTGTAATCCGTCATTTTCCTTTTGCAGCGAATCAAGCTTGTCCAAAAGACGGTCTGTGACGTCTCCTGTAGAGTAGCCGGTCTGCTTCTCCATGGAGAGCATTATTCCGGGATTACCGTTGACTATCGCATATGTCTCATCCGAGTTGTCAGTCATCTCAACATCTGCCACATCACCGACATGAATAGGAGCTATTCCATCAAGCTTCATATCCATGAGCACAAGATTTGTTAAATCATCAATTGATTTTATCTCATCTCCCACCTGTACTATGTACTGCGTGCCATTTGAATCATTTACATAGCCTGCAGGCATATCAAAGTTCTGTGCGACGAGCAGCTGAGAGAGTGAGTCCAATTGTTAAAACTGCATTTAAGTTTGACTTGTCAAGTGCATCATCCTTACTCTTTTCAAGCTCCTTCTTTGAACTGTCAAGAGACGCCGCTGCTGTTGCAAGCTGTGCCGACTGCTGTCCTATGCTTATAGAGCTGATGGCTGCCTGACTGTTTAGATTATCATAGGCATCTAAAAGTGCTGTCTCTCCTTGTGCTATCTGGTCAAGCCCGCTTTGGCACTGCTCTATACCTGTATTCACCTGAATGAGAGTCTGTGCTATCGCTGACGCTGCCGCAGGCAGATCATCTGCTGTGTTTACGGTGATTCCAAGCGCCGAGAGACCTGAAAACTGTGTTGCAATCTGCTTATCAACCTGCTCAAGCTGCGCTTTGAGTGCTGTGCCCGCTTCACCCGGTGCATTTGCGCCCTCTTTGAGTGACGGAATTGTCTTTGTATATGTATCACTATTCATGAAGTCTGAAAGAGCTGACTGAATTGTTTCAAGCTGGCTCTTCTGCTCATTTAAGCTTGCAAGAGTACTCTCTAGCTGAGTCTTCTGCTCTGCAAGCTTTGCCTTTTGCTCCTTTAGCGTATCCACTCCCGCGCTCATCTGATCCGATGCAGATGTGATTGCGTTTTGTCCGCTCTCTATCTTTGCACTTGCATCATCCATCTGACTTTTTGCATCGTCAAATTTCTTCGAAACGGCATTATTTATTTTCTCATTGAGCGCATCTATCTTGGCCTGATTCATCGTGACCTGTATCTGCTCGGTGAGCTCACTGTTGCAGTCACTGATGCAACACCCTCTGTACTCTCAATTGCAGGCTTTAGTGTGTTTTCCACAAAGTCTGTGATTTCCGACTTGCTTTTCCCATCCATATCCACAGCAGTCATCATGATTGGAAGCATGTCCGGATTTATCTTCATAATGGTCGGAGTACCCACTCCATCCTTCCAGCCAGCCTTGACCTGATCTATTTTCTGCTGCATCTCTATCACTACAGAATCCATGTTGGCATTCTGCTCATACTCGCATGTCACCAGAGAATAGCTGTTATATGACATCGAGCTTACGTTTTTGATATTGGACGTAGTTGCCATAGCAGCTTCAAGCGGCGCGGTGACATCGCTCTCCACCTCCTGTGGACTTGCTCCCATATCTGTTGTCACGATAAGTGCATACTGAAAGCTCATATCCGGCAGCAGATCTGTCGTCATCCTGCCAAGCGATACAACACCAAGTACTATTACCAGCAATACTCCTACAAGTACAGTAAAAGGCTTTTTTACACTATATCTGGATATCATCTAACCCCTCCTTTTTCTTTTCTTGATAATGTCCTGCATTAGTTTAATAGACAATGATTACTGCGATTTTCACAATATATTTAATTCGCTGTTATACTTTTATTATACAATGTGTCGGATTGCAACTCAATTGGTTTATACTTTTTTAAGAGATTTTGACAATAAAAAGACACCCAATTATACGATTAATATAATTCGATGTCCTTAAATGTCTTTAAATATCTTTTTAATATCTTTTATTTATTTTAGCTTCAAATGCCCTCTTCCTCAATCTCATCCTCATCATCATTGATACCTGCAACAGCACTTGTAACGGCCCCGATTACAGCGACAAGCGCAAAGATGATAACTAAAAAAATAACTATAAAGAATGCTACTAAAAAACCTGTATCTGTCATATAATTTACCCCCATAGCTGTCTCACAGCTTCTTTAAAATAATAGCTTTAGTTTAACACACTTGTCTGTAAATAACAATATCGTAAAGGGCTAAATTATTGACTAAATATTGACTAAAATATTGATTTATGAAATTGCTCAGTCCTTGATCTGCATACCGTTTGCATCCATATGATAGCCTTCTGTCATGATAAGCTTTGATACCGGAACTATCTCATAGCCCATGTCCTGCAGCTTCGTGAGCATCTCATCGAGTGCCTGCGAGGTGTATTTGGCGCCTAAATGGCAGAGTATTATCGAGCCACAATCCAGGCTTTTGTGATTGCACACTGTATCTATAATGTTTTGCATACCATAGTTTTTCCAGTCGAGAGAATCCACATCCCACTGGATTGGATAATAGTCACAGCCATACACTGTGTCAATCAGTTC
>ENA-OPZW01000010-OPZW01000010.1-human-gut-metagenome-genome-assembly--contig:-NODE-10-length-15097-cov-0.985237_pt1 | contig 15097 bp, 17 predicted proteins | sample MGYA00242486_ERZ504509 | MGnify/ENA primary metagenome ERZ504509 (study PRJEB26092, sample SAMD00036233) | human gut metagenome | host: Homo sapiens | study: EMG produced TPA metagenomics assembly of...
TAGAACTATTCGTTCTTAACATAAATTTGCATAGTATATTATATTTACTATTCATACTTAACCTCTTGATACCATTATACAAAACAATGGTCACACAACGGTCACACGGAGATAACTTTGTGAAAGCTGCATATTGAAAATGCCGAAAATTGCATATTTTTTAGACAATTTTCGGCATTCGCGTATTTTTTATTCGGTATATTCAACTATTATTTATTATATTTTTTGTATATCTTTTCAAACGCAGGCATGGAGCGCTTTATCATTTCCCTGTCCACACAGTATGATATTCTTACCCAGCCCGGACAGCCGAAGCCGTCTGCTGCTACTATGAGCACATCCTCCTCCTTTGCCTTCTCGCAGAATGCATTGCTGTCATCCTCGAGTGCCTTTACAAACATATAAAAGGCTCCGTCCGGCTTGAAGCAGTGATAGCCTATCCTTGTGAGTCCCTCGTACAGAAGGTCTCTGTTTTCTTTGTAGGCATTGATATCACCGGTTGCCCCCTGGCATTTTACTATCATCTTCTGGAACAGGCTTGGTGCACACACGTAACCGAGTGCTCTTCCCGCACCACAGACTGCTGCATACAGCTCTGCCTTATCGTACACCTCATCAGGCACGAGGACGTATCCTATTCTCTCTCCCGGCAGTGAAAGTGACTTGCTGTATGAGTAGCATACCAGTGTGTTGTCGTAATATTTGGTCACAAACGGTACCTTGATTCCGTCGTAAACTATCTCCCTGTACGGCTCATCTGCGATAATGAATATCGGTCTTCCTATCTCCTTAGACTTTTTCTCAAGGAGGTCTGAGAGCTTTTTGATGGTCTCCTCAGAATAGACTGTGCCGGATGGGTTGTTTGGTGAATTGATTATGACACCTCTGGTGTGCGCATTGATTCTCTCCTCAAGCGCATCGAAATCTATCTGAAAATGCTCTGTGTCTGCAGGCACCTCTACAAGTCTTGCGCCTGCTGCATTCACAAATACCTTGTACTCCGGGAAATATGGCGCTATGGTAATAAACTCATCATATGCGTCGCTTGTCAACGCACGAAAGCAGATTGACAGCGATGCAGCTGCTCCCATTGTCATGTAAAGGTTGTCTGCATTAAAATGTGTGCCATGTGTGTTGTTCAAAAACTCAGCTATTGCCGCTCTCGTTTCCACGTCTCCCTGTGCTGAGGTGTAGCCGTGCAGCGCAACAGAATCATAATCTGTTACAAGCTCCTTTATTGTGTCGTTTACTATCTGCGGAGCCGGTATGCTCGGGTTTCCTATTGAGAAATCATATACATTTTCCTTACCTACAATTGCTGCTCTTTTTTTACCATACTCGAAAAGCTCCCTGATTGCTGAGCGCACGCTTCCGAGCTGGTGCATGCTTTCGTTTACTACCATTTTCTTGTCTCCTTATCTCTGATGTTCTTGCATGTTTACTATTATAATATCTCTGCTTATGACATACAAATGTCTTTATAAACATCTCTTTATACACATATTGTTACCATTCATGACCGTTTATCCTGATATGAATGCCTCCATCCCGGCACGCTTCGTCATCTCAATATGCTCCTTAAGCTCGCGGGCTGACATTCGCAGTGCCCCAAGGCTCATGACCGTCTGCTGCTCCAGTCCGTCAGAGGTTGCCACTGTTACCTTGTACCTGTCACGTATGCCAAACACAGTCTTTTCGATAAATGCATCGGCTGTCTCGTCCTGCTTTGTATACACGACCTCTATGTTGTGGAAGGTCTCTCTCTTTCCGGCATTGCCCTTCACCTTGTACGCATCAAACACCAGCAGCAGATGACAGCCTTATAGCCCTGGTAATCCGATAAAACATCCTTCAGCGCATCTCTCGCCGAATCAATGTTTATGCGTGAAAGCTCCTTTAAATCCTCCCATGCAAATATTATATTATATCCGTCAACTATCAGGTACTCTTCCCCCGGGGATTTCTTCGGATAAATCGGATTGCCGTGCTTATCATGCTTTACGGTGCGTGGTTTACCACTTAGGCCTTCATACTCATTTTTCTTTTTACCTGACCATTTGCGCCTCTGATCCTCTGCAATATCGTTTTTGCCCATGCCAAACTCCCTGGCATAAACATCTGCAAGCTGCGCATCAAGCTCCACTGATGACATACCTAAAACAGCTTTCTCAAAGCTCATCCTGCGGCGGTTTCCGGCAAGCGCCTGCGCATCCTCCGCTGAAAATGCATTCTGTGTGCGTGCACTCGCTGCAAGTGCCTCCTCAGACTCATCTCCGTGGTAGACATACGGCAGGTGCATATGCTCTGGGACCTCATCCCACGGCACCACGTAGCCTGAGCCGTGCGCACAAAATACCGAGCCTGTCGGATTGCGGAAATCCTCCTCGCTGTCATAGTGCATCTGCGCAATCACCTCCGCAGGATTGTGACACTCATCATAACCCCACAGCTCCAGTGTCAGGTGCCCGAGCCCCTTTGTATACGCATGCACCAGACTCACATAATCCTGCATTGTCGCAACCGGTGCCTTTCCTGTAATTGTTGCCATCTCCCTCGCAGCGGTTGTGGCAAACTGCGGGCTCTCGGCTCTTGCAAATCTCTGCTCCAGATCTGTCATTGCGCGGCCGACATACTCCATCGGCACCTGTAGGATAAAGCTGTAGTATGGCTCAAGCAGCACGCTCTCTGTGGATTTAAGTCCCTGACGGATTGCTCTGTATGTAGCCTGACGGAAATCGCCTCCCTCCGTGTGCTTTACATGTGCTCTTCCTGTAAGAATCGTGACCTTCACATCGGTAAGCGCTGAGCCTGTGAGCACACCCCTGTGCTCCTTTTCCTCAACGTGTGTGGCTATGAGGCGCTGCCAGTTTTTGTCGAGCACATCCTCACTGCAGGTGGATGTGACTGTGATTCCGCTGCCACGCTCCGCCGGCGACAAAAGCAGATGCACCTCTGCATAGTGGCGCAACGGCTCAAAGTGTCCTACTCCCTCGACAGCCCTTGCTATCGTTTCCTTATATACAATGCTGCCCGGTCCGAATGTGACAACAACACCAAACCTGTCCTTTATGAGACGCACAAGCACCTCCATCTGCACCTGTCCCATGAGCTGCACATGGATTTCCTTAAACTCCTCCACCCACACTATGTAAAGCTGTGGGTCTTCCTCCTCAAGCTGCTTTAGCTTTTCCATAAATGCCGCCGGATTTACATCATCCGGCAGAATCATCCTATAGTTTAGTACCGGTTCAAGGATTGGCATATTGGACTGCTGCTCAAACCCGAGCCCCTGCCCCGGAAATGTCGAGCTAAGACCTGTGACAGCAACTATCTCCCCCGCCTCTGCCACATCAGCTATCTCATATTTTTCGCCGGAATACTTTCTTATCTGATCGATTTTCTCAATCAAAAGGCCTTTCGCCTCGTCACCGCCATGCGCTTTGTACTCTATTTTGTCCCTGACTCTAAGACAGCCTCCGGTAACCTTTAAAAATGTCAGCCTGCTGCCTCTGTCATCCCTGCCTATCTTGTATACGCGGGCAGAAAAATCGTCAGGATAATTTCTTTCACACATAAACCTCGAAAGTCCCTGAATCAGCGTATCCACTCTGTCAAGCTTAAGTGCCGAGCCGTAAAAGCAGGGGAACACCTCCCTTTGAGCCACCGCCTGCGCAATATGTGCATCTGTAAGCTCTCCCGATTCCATAAATTCATCTAAAAGAGGCTCGCTGCACATGGCAAGCTCCTCAAATAAATCCTGTGAAGAAAAATCCACGCAGCCATCACTCAGCTCGCTCTTTAGCTCTGCCTGCACTTTCTCCGCATCCGTGCCCTGCATATCCATCTTGTTTACAAAAATAAATGTCGGCACGTTATAGTGCTTTAAAAGTCTCCACAGTGTGCGCGTGTGCCCCTGCACTCCATCAGTTGCGCTGATTACAAGTATTGCATAGTCGAGCACCTGAAGGGTACGCTCCATCTCTGCCGAAAAATCCACATGCCCCGGTGTATCAAGCATGACTACATGCCATGTACGAGCTGTATCTGCCGTACGTGCTACATCTTCTGTATGTGCTGTATCTGCGCATTTGTGCCACGCGAAATATCAAGCCTTGCCTGCTTTGAAAAAATGGTTATTCCACGCTCTCTCTCCTGCGCATCGTTGTCCAGATACGCGTCCTGATGGTCAACGCGCCCGAGTGAGCGAATCTGCCCGGTGCTGTAAAGCATGGCCTCAGACAGGGTTGTCTTTCCCGCATCTACATGTGCGAGAATGCCTATTGTAATGTGATTGTTTGTCATTTTCTGCTCCATTTATGCCTCAATCCAAGAACAGAGACACCTGTGGATGTCTCTGTGTCAGCCTTTATATCATAATCCGTTGATTTCCTAAATTATAGCATTTTGTGGTTGGTCTGTCATCTTTTTTCTTGATTGACAGCAGGACATAAAAGGTGCCGCTCAATTGACAAATATTTATTCCATACATATAATGTGATTACGGAAATTTTTGAATGGTATGAAAATAATGCGAGGATAATATGAACAAAAAAGAAGTATTGGAACTAAAACGAAGATTAAAAAGACCAGGCAACCTTCAGTCGGCTGGTCGGCTGCTACGTGGACTGCAACCATGAAAAGGTCTGCAAATTCGGTGGCAAATTTCTCACTCTGGAGGAGGATGAATACTACAAATATCTGGAGATTTCAAACAAGGTTCTTTCCGGCACTCTCGGAAACAACCTGCTCAATCTGCAGTTTCCGCTTGAGGAGGAAGAGGTCGGAGGCCGCCAGCAGATTCTCATGGCGCTTCGCGACAGCGAGCTTAATGATGAGACTCTGCTCGATACATACTATGATCTGGTCATCGACACCTACGATGAGGCCGGGAACTACTTGATTCTTTTGTATCTCGACAGCTACGATGTCATGACACGTACAAAGGACAACATCAACGTGGATGAGTCCGAGGAGGTGTACAAATACATGCTCTGCGCCATCTGCCCTGTCACACTTTCAAAGCCGGGCCTTGGCTATCTGGAAAAGGAGCAGCGTATCGGAGCCCGCATAAGGGACTGGGTGGTCGGTGCTCCTGAGACAGGCTTTTTATTCCCTGCTTTCAACGATAGAAGCACTGACATACACTCCACTCTTTCTATACGAAAAACACCAAGGAGCCTCACTCTGAGTTTATGACAAACGGCCTCGGCTGCGGTGTGGAGCGCACAGCTACTGAGCAGAAGATGGCTTTTCATTCAATCGTCAGAAACGTGCTAGGTGCCGAGGACGAGAGCACGGATGACAAACTGCTTGATATCCAGCAGAATCTGTCCGAGATGGCTGATGACTACGCTGAGACCCACGATGATGACGACGATCCGTTCATTCTCGACAGCGAGGCTATGAACAAGGTGCTTAGTGACTGCCATGTCTCTGAGGAAAAGATTTCACGCATTGAAAAATCCGTCAATGAGGCCTTCGGTAACAAGCCGCCTATCGCAGCCAATGTCATTGATTCAAAGGCTCTTGCAGCTAATGAAATCCGTGTGGAAAAACTTGCTCTTGAGAGCCAGGTCGGCGATTTAACTCTCGAGCTCAATGAGAAAAATGCGCAGCTTGAGGAGAAGGATTCTGTTATTCAGGAGAAAAATAATCAGATTGAGGAGCGCACCTCACAGCTTCTTGAGAAGCAGGAAGAGATTGATAATTACACTGCCCAAATTAAGACCTATGATGTGGTGCTTCATGTAAAGCCGGAGAAGGCTTCACAGATTCATGCGCAGGTCATCAATGGGGAGAAGTGTCTCGTCATTCCTATGAGGGAGAATGAGAATGCGACCATAAATGGGGTGAATACAAGTTTATAGGGGCTTCGCTATCATGGTGCTTCGCATATTCAGGCTGTGAAGACCGGCCTAGCATGCAGTATATTCCTCAGAAAAATATAAAATCAGCCACGGCATCATTTGCGGATAGTTTATTGATAGTTTGCTATGAATTGTCGCATCCACATTTTATGGAACGCCGTGGCAGTTTATATTTTTCTTCGGAACACACTGCATACTCTCCGGTAAATTTAGGGTACTTATGCGAAGCAATCTACTATGAGTTTATAAGCCATGTCCGTGGATGCAGAAATGCTCTCCCGAAGCTAACGCTTCCGAGAGGGCGTTTCTGCGCCCGGACAGGCTTTAACCATCAAGTTGCTTATCTTATTTTATTATATAAAAGGGCGTGTGAAAATACTTTCGTTTTTCACACGCCCTTTATAATGTTATCACCTATGAAATAATATCCTTATAATAATTACCTGTTTACCAGCTCAGCACCTCATGGCCATCCTCTGTGACGAGTACCATGATTTCCCACTGGGCTGATGGAAGTCCGTCGTCAGTGTATACTTCCCAGTTGTTCTTGTCATCTACGTAGATATCGGCCTTGCCCATGTTGACCATTGGCTCGATGGTAAATATCATGCCGGGTGCCATGACCATGTCGGTACCGCGCTTGGTGTTGTAGCCTACCCATGGATCCTCGTGAAATTCAAGTCCCACTCCGTGTCCACCGATTTCACGCACTACTGTGTAACCGTTTGCAAATGCATGGTCGTGCACCGCCTGTCCCATATCTCCGAGGAAGCCCCACGGCTTTACCTCTTTGAGTCCAAGCTCCACACACTCCTTTGTGACTTCAACGAGCTTTTTCTTTTCAGGGCTTACATTTCCGATACAGTACATTCTTGATGAATCCGAAAAATATCCGTTTAAAATTGTAGAACAGTCTACATTTATGATGTCACCATCCTTTAAGATGACGTCCTTTGAAGGAAATCCGTGACAAACCTGCTCATTTACCGATGTACATACGCTGTAAGGATAACCCTCATAGTTGAGCGGTGCAGGGATGCCGCCCATGCTGGTGGTCATATCATAGACTATTTTATCAATCTCTGCTGTGTTCATACCCTCGTGGATATGTTCTCCTATGTAGTCGAGCACTGCGACATTTTATCTTGGCGCTCTCCTTGATTCCCGCTATCTGGTCAGGTGTCTTGATGATTGAATGGCTCGGTATCTTATGATGTGCCTCAGCAAGCTTTTCAAGCTTCATATCAAATGCCGCATGACAGGTCTTATATTTCTTTCCGCTGCCACACCAGCAAGGGTCATTTCTTCCAATTTTTGTTGACATAAAATCTTCTTTCTAGTGATCAAGAGTAACGTTTCCCATATCGACTCTTTTCCACACTTTTTCTTTTTATTTTATAGTTATTTTTCTCCAGCAGCTTCTTATATCTGCCTCCCGAGAAATCATAATCCGTTATATCTGCATTGTCAAGCCCTGCATATATTTCCTGATATTTCCGGGCTATTGCAGACTTTTCCATGGACGAATAAATATCCTTTTTTTCGACTCCAAGCTTCTTTGCACCATCTATATCAGACAAATCATACCAGAAGTCCTTTTCTCGGAATTTTTCAAAGCTGCTTTCTCGTCGTCAGTAAGTGTAATGCTCTCTTTTTTGGCCATCTCATAAAAAATCTCATCGTGAATGGCCATGGACATAGCTGCTTTACGCGCTGCAACACGGACAAATTCACCGTTTGTGTGGATATTCCAATACTTGTTTGGATTATCGGAATCATACACAAGAGCCTGCTTCTCGACATTCATCTCCTCATATGCCACATAAAATGCCATATCGCGCAATGTCAGCTCTTTCCCATTCACGTTAACAGCCACGTCTTCCAGATGCTCATTGTATACAATATTCTGCTTCATATCATGATAATTATATGCATACACGCCGGCTATGACAGCCAGCACTGCAAGTATAATTGTTGTGATGTGTTTTCTTATTTTGCGCAAAGCTTTGCAACCACCTGATTTATGACCTTTCCGTCAGCCTTGCCCTTGAAATGCGGCATGACTGCCTTCATTATCTGTCCTTTGTTTCCTGTTGCGATTACATCCGAAAACTGCTCTGTGAGCTCCTTTTCTACCTCTTCTGCCGACATCATTGCAGGAGCGTACTCCTCAAAGATTGCATATCTGGTATTGTACTCATCAAGCAGATCTGTTCTTGTGGCAGGGCATGTGTCAATCTGCTCCTTCACGGATTTCATTTCCTTAAGGATGACTTTGTTGACAAGCTCCTCCGGTATATTGTCTCTGCAGCCCTCATCTATTGCCGCCTTTTTGGCTGCCGATACAAGTGAGGATATAGCATCCTTTCTTACCTTGTCTCTTGCTTTCATTGCTGCAATCATGTCTTTTTGTAATTGTTCCATCTGCATGGCTTGTTCCTCCTGCTTTTCTTACTTTATTTACAGGCTTGCTAGTTCGTTTTGTGCGAATTGGTGCCGTCTATCTCTATAATACACCTTATGGTTGGAAATTGCTATTATTTATTACAATGAGTTTGTTGCCGGTTACTAACATTGGTTCGTGGCGTAAGACACGGACATGCCTCCAGATGCAAGGGGCTCTCAATGCGCTAACGCTATGCTGTCAAGAGGCTGTACGAATTATGCCTGTATGGTTTTCTATGCTCGACGAAACCGGCTTTTATGCGCCGTCCATGGCGCATAACACCTTGCCCTGCCGTCCATGGCAGGACATTTCTGTGTTCCATGTGCATAATTCTACAGACTCTAAACAGCTCCGCTAGTCGCTTATTGAGAGCCCCTTGCATCTGGAGGCATGTCCGCGTCTTACGCCCCTTACTTTATTGGTAACCATTCAGCTCTTTGTGATAAAAAAAAAGAGCCGGTAAGTATAATAAATATACTTATCGGCTCCTAACCATCCTATACAAGACGCCGTATAGCAAGTATTGTATGACACTGTACGCTTCTGTTTTGCTGTGATTCCTGCCTTTGTGGACTGTGCCTCCACTATAACACCACCACCTGCATATATAGCTACATGTCCCGGATATACCACTACGTCTCCCGGCTGTATATTATCGAAGGATACGGCCTGTCCCACAGACTTAAATGCCTGTGAATATCTCGGTGTGCTGATACCAAAATGTGCATATACCTCATGTACAAAGCCTGAACAGTCTACACCGTTTGTAAGACTGTTTCCACCCCATACATATGGATTGCCCACAAACTGCATAGCGTATGATACTACAGAGCTTCCTGAAACTCCTGTTGAAGCACCCGGGTTCTTTCCACCGCCTGCTGCATAGTCACTGGCAATACTTCCGCCCTTACCGGCTCCACCACCATCATAGCTTGGACTGCTTGATGAGCTGTTCGCTCTGGCAGCGGCTGCGGCTGCAGCTGCTGCCGCTGCTTCCTGCTCCTGAATGATTTTGCCTGTGCCGTAATGATATTCTGATAATTATCTGCCTGCTGCTGTGCCTGAGCTATCTGGCTTGCATACTGCTCCTTCTGGTTTTCAAGAGCTACTATAGCCGCCTCGACATCTGCCTGCTGCTTCTCATAGTCATCCTGCATGGCTGTGAGCTCATTCATGTCGTTGTCAAGCTTAGTACCAATCTCCTTCACCTGCTCAACTGCTGCCTGATAAGAATCCATAAGAGCACGATCCGAATCATATACATCTGACACGTACTCTATACGATTGAGCATATCTGTGATACCATTTGACTCAATAATTGCTGTCCAGATATTGTCCTCAGCGCTATTTCATACATGAACTGTATACGCTTCTTCATGGCGTCATACTGCTCCTGCTGCTTTTCCTGAGCAGCTGCAAGATCCTTCTGATTCTGCTCTATCTCTGCCTGTTTATTTGTGATATCTGTCTGAAGCTTCTTTTGTGCTGCAAGAATCTCATCAAGCTTTGCAGATTTATTCTTTATATCATCAGCAGTAGTCTGCTGCTGATCCTTTAGACCATTAATCTCATTCTTCTTATCCTTGAGATCCTTCTCAGCCTGTGACTTCTTCTTCTCTGCATCCTTCTGCTTCTGTGTCTTGGCATATACCTTCTCAAGTCCACTGTTTATGTATCCGCTAAATGTAGTGCCCTCTACTGCCGGTCCTGTAAAAACGAGTGCCGATGTTAACACAGTACATATAGCACGTGTCCATTTCTGATTCATTTTATTCCTCCTGTAATACGACGGTCAGATTGACCTTTCCTTCCACAATTTACGTTCAATATACATTCGGATATATTATCGCACAAAATGAATCTTTTTTCCACATCTTTTTTGTAAATTTACAGAATTTTCCACATTTTATATAATGATATGATTAAAAAGTCAAAAGGTATCTTGCCCCTAATTTATGATTCACATACGCGCTATTATAAGTCTATCATCAGGTTTGATGCTATCTGAGGTCAGAGCGTTTATTTCCATTATGTTTTCAACAGTGGTGCGGTATCTTTTTGCAATGTCCCACATTTTATCATCCTTCTGCACTATATAGCCAACCAGAGCTGCTTCCTCTTCAGTATCAGACGCTGTTTTTTCCTGCTCCACCGATATTATGACTGACACTTCATCCTGCTGCAGGGCAATAGCGTTTATGCTGACAACACCCTTAATTTCATATTCGCTGTTGTCGAGCAGATTGACCTGCACCTGGTCTACCTGCAGATTTACCTCGCAGCAGGTGTTGGCATCCATGCCGGGTATCTCAACAAACTGTTCAAACGGCACAGAGTCTGTATGCATCTCTATCGGACAGCCATCATCCTCCACAATATTCACACAGTTCACCTGCAATACACCTGACACAATAATTCCTGTGTCTGCATTTTTTTTATCTGTGCAATAGCGGCCTGCGTCTTTGTACCGCATATTCTTAAAATTCTCTTTTTGCTGTTTTCTCTGTACAACTGCTCCAAAATACGGCATTTTGTGTCATTTTTCATAAGAAGGCTGCATACCTTCATCTTTTCAAACACAGGTTTTACCGGACATGATACGCTGTACATGTCATTGAGCACCTCTACTGTTTCCTCACTCCAGACCTTTCCATCCACCGCAAGCGCTGCCTCAATCGAAAGCTGCCTGAGCTCTCCGTCGTAATCATTTTCCGCCTCAACCTGATGCATGGCAGGCTGTGTGCGAAGCCAGGCAATATTTCCGGCATCATCACCCTCGCAGCGTATTTCATTTGAAAATCCCTCCTGCACCTCAAAGCAACAAATTTCCTGTTCTTCACTCAGATACACTATACACGCATGGCACTCGCCTGTCAGTGTAATATGGTCACGCTCGTATGTATACTCCAGATTTCTCATATCAACAAGACTTGATATGAGCTTGCATATATTCGGCTTGGTCTTTGGCAAAGTGACGACATTTTTTAATTCTGACAATATCCCTTACAACACTGTCAAGCTTAAGCACCTTCATCTGCCCCATAAGCTGCTCCACATCCTTGTCATCAATCCTTTGTGCAACCTCAAGATTTTCTTCCCTCTCTCCATAAGCTCCACGCTTATAATGCCTCTGACCGAGAGCTTTCGCGAATTGATAACCCCAACCGTAAGCTCATCAAGCCCGGTATACACACGAACTGTATCCTTCTCGCAGACTCCTTGAAGCACAAGCTTCTCCTGAAACGGTATTGCATCCTTTATATGCTCCACTCTGTTTCCGCCGATATTTTCCTCCGGCTCATCGCCTTCAAAAACTTCCTCTCTCGTATACAGCACTTCAAATTCAATGCTTCCACTCAGCCAGATATTCTCGCCTGACGCTTTTATCTCGTCAAGCTTTACCTGCCCGTTCTGACAAACCACTTTGGAAACATCAGGCTTATTGTCCTTTATGACATAATCCCTGTCGAAGCCAACCTGCGACATATCCTTTACCTTTTCTATGCATTGTCTGATTTTTGTGTAATTAACTCCATAAAAAATACCCCACTTCAAATATGTATATAAAAATACATATTCAAGATGGAGTAACTTTATGCAGATGCAAATATTTAAATTCATGATCATTATAATAAAGATGTAACATCTTTACTTCATGATACTAGCAAAGCTGCATCCTTATATCTTTTGTAATCACATCAGTGTAGGTGAAAGATAAGAGCTGTGGCGGATTCTGCTCAAACTCATCATCTATCAGAACCGTAAACACACTTGGGTATGCCTGCTGAATAACACCCTCCTGGATGTCAACCTTGTTGCGGCCAAGATCCTGCTGGATTTTTACCCTGTTGCCACACTGCTGGTGAATCGATGCTCTGACTTTTCTAATTTCTGTCTGTTCCATTTTAAGCCTCCTTATTGTGGATATGCCCACTGGCACATAACTATAGTCCTCATGGTAACCAGTATTGTAACGACGGTGTCATATATATGAAATCAATCTCTGTATAAATATAAAACAGGGCAAATTAATCAACAATTATATCAATCAATATATTTGAATATATAAATATGTCACCACAATATCTAGTAACTTTACTATAGCAAAGTATCGCAGTGATAGCAATAGGGCATTAGTACTGATTGTCAGTTTTTTCGCAACTTTTAACACAATTTACGAAATTTTCACTCAAACACAACAGGCATTTCACTCAATTCCGTCTTTATTACTATATACGGATAACTCGCCTGATTGCTGACCTTCTCGCCCTTATCCGGGGCTATCAGACGCGTATCAAAATACATTGCCTTATCCTTAACATAAAACTGGTTAACCGTAATACTGTAGCCACCTGTCTCCTTTGTGCCAAAGCCTTCCGCTATGTATAAATATTCATCATCCTTGTACGTCAGCTTCATCGCCTTTGCCTTGTTTTCATTTATCTGCTTTTTAAACTCCTCTGGGATTTCATCCCCGCAGATCACCGTGTACTCAACCATCCTGTCACTCTCCGTGCCTGAAATATTTGCGCGACAGCCCGAAATCACTGTCGTTTCCAATATAACAAGCACACCTGCAGCCACCACCAGAATTTTTTTTCAATTTTTTCTGACATTTTTTTCCTCTCTTCTTATCATATCGCTTATGATATGATATAATATCAAATATTGAACTACAATTTATATAGAGTATGAAAAAGAGAGGTCAAATATGCGTTCAGTTTTAATCGTAATATTCGTATTTTTCTATCTGCTGCTCGGTCTTCCGGTGCTCGGAGCCATGTGGATAATACACAAATTTGCCCCGGCATGGGCCGATATGGCACAGCTTCGCCTGGTACAGTGGGCTTTCCGTGTCATCATATTCCTAAGCGGAGCAGACATTGAATTTATAGGGGAGGAAAATGTGCCAAAGGACGAGGCTGTACTATATATAGGAAATCACCGTAGTTTCTTTGACATCATAATCACCTACTCCAGATGTCCACGCCTGACCGGCTACATCTCAAAGCAGAGCATCACAAAAATACCGGTGCTGGGTCTTTGGATGAAGCGCCTGCACTGCCTGTTTTTGGACCGCGATGACATCAAGCAGGGACTAAAGGTCGTGCTTGCAGCCATAGATCAGGTCAAATCCGGCATCAGCATATGTGTATTTCCTGAGGGCACACGCTGCAAAAACAAAGATGACCTGACAGAGGTACAGTCTTTCAAAGAAGGTACTTTCAAGATTGCCACAAAGAGCAAATGCAAGATAGTGCCAATGGCAATCATGGGAACAAATGAAATATTCGAGGATCACCTTCCATGGGTCAAAAAGAGGCATGTGGTTATCCGATACGGCACTCCTATTGATCCGGCAGCACTCAGTAAAGAGGAACAAAAGCATCTCGGAGCTCATTGCAGAGAAGTGATTGTAGATATGCTTCATGAAATGGTATAGCTGAAAAACCGCCCAGTCGGGCGGTTTTTCATATTTCTTCTTCAAATTCCTTTAAACTATTAAATTTTATTCTCATCAACTATTTTTTACTTCAAAACAAGCACCGAATACGCCGGCAGCTTTGCCGTTCCATCCTTATATGATGGTGCTTTCTTTGTAGTCTGAAGCATTGCAACAGCATCATTTACTCCAAGCGATGACACATCCACACTTGCTTCATCCTTTGATGGATTAAATATAGCACTGCTTCTCTACCATTGTACTCTCTTGTGAATATACACACATTATCATTTGACAGATCTTTTTCAAAGGTATTTGTACCTCGTGCTATCTCCGGGAAAGCATTTCTTATTGATATTGTCTGCTTCACAAAGTTGTAAATAGAGTATGGATCCTCCATCTGCTTATCAAGGGTATCATATGTCTGCTCGGTTTCTTCTGCATTCTGAGGTCCCACACACATTCCCTTAGCTTTTGAATCCCCACTCCATCTCATGGCAAGACGCTTCGTCTCATCATTGGCTGTGCCTCTCATGCCGATTTCCTCTCCATAATACAGAAAAGCATTTCCGGGCATAAGAAGATTCATGGCCTGCGCCATCTTGGTTTTCTCCTCGGCATTATCTCCGTTGTAGTATCCTGCGCTGCGTCCCATATCATGATTTGTATAGAAAGGTGCATCAATGTATGAGTCTGTATACTTCTTTATCTCATTTTCCACATCAACCAAAGCATTGCCGTATGTGCTGGCACCATGATTTGCTGCACCATTTAACACCTTTCCAATATATCCATCCTGCTGTGAAAAATCAAAGTTGAACATACTGTCAATTCCACTCTTATAATACTTCGCATACTCTCTGTATGTAGTCCAGCCCTCACCAACCATATAAGCATCGGCCTTTTTGCTCTTCACATTGTTTACAAGCCATGTGAGGTCATCTATAGTCTCAGTCTGGTTATTATTATTGTAATAAATCACAGCATCCAGTCTAAAGCCATCTACGCCGCGGTCAAGCCAGAAGGATGTAACCTTGTCAATCTCCCCTCTTACAGCTTCGCTCTGCAGGTTAAGGTCAGGCATGCTGTCTACAAACTGTGACTCGTAATACCAATTCGTGCCCGGCAGCTGGTTGTAGCCTCCGGTATTGGTTTTGCTAAAATTATAGTAATCAACATAAGGACATTCCGAAGAATCCGGCTCTGCCCCATCAGGAAGCGACTTGATATAATCTGCAGCCGCCTTAAACCACGGATGCTCGTTAGATGTGTGATTTATTACAAAGTCAATAATCACATTGATGTTTCGCTTGTGACACTCCGTAATAAGCGACATCAAAA
>ENA-OPZW01000011-OPZW01000011.1-human-gut-metagenome-genome-assembly--contig:-NODE-11-length-14942-cov-1.063989_pt1 | contig 14942 bp, 11 predicted proteins | sample MGYA00242486_ERZ504509 | MGnify/ENA primary metagenome ERZ504509 (study PRJEB26092, sample SAMD00036233) | human gut metagenome | host: Homo sapiens | study: EMG produced TPA metagenomics assembly of...
CCATCTTATATGCAAAATTTACAATAAGATTTCTCTGGGAATCTGTGAAATCTCCCGTATTGGCAGCTTCTGCTGTTTCAATCAGACGGTGGGCATACTGCATGGCTGTTTCTTCTGCAATTTCCGGTTCCTTCGCTGGGAAGTTCGCCCTCGCTGCCTGGATCACTTCATACACCAGCTTTGAACCGGCTTCATCATAAGATTCCCTCATATCCCATACCAGGTCATTCAGTCTTTCCACCTGTCCAGGGAAGGTTTCTGCATATTCATTTACAAATGCCTTTTCATTTCCGAAAAATATTTCTTGGAAACTCTGCTTTTTGCACCAACATCTCTGCCTGATCTTTCGGAGAAAGGTCAGAAAAATAAGTAATGCCTGTGTCAGCATCATATTCCACATCATAAAAATCAATCGGATAGTTCTCTCCGTGCCCACTGCTGTCATACAGTGGTGTGACGGCAGCACCTTTTTCTTCCAGAAAACTTTCCAGTGGTTTTTCATTTTCCTCTATCTCACCACTTTCCAGAAGGCGGACGTATTCACCCACATTCTGCTCTAATTGTTCCCTGCTCATGTTTTCGATCAGATCATAAGTAAACTCGGAACCCATGCTGCCTGAAAGATGCAGAATTAAATCTTCCTTATGAAAAGTATCCCGGATTGGTCTTTCCATTTCCAGCTCGTGCATCTGTGTCTCGATATTCTCAATGACTTCCGCAGACGTTTTCCGGATGGTATCCATAGATGCCCGGAGTGCTTTCATATCCTTGCTCTCACACCAGCTGGCAATATAGGTAAAAGAGTATTCTGAAGTATCCAGACCAAAGTGGTTGCAGACAATATAGGCAATACTTTCTGCTTCTACTTCTTTGGTTGTCCGGTCTTTTAAAATCCCTTCCGCATCCATTACCTCCCGGTCATGCAGCAATGCGTGGCTTACTTCATGGACTCCGGTTTTCATGGTCTGGAGATTACTCATATTTTCCTGAATTGCGATATATTTTTCTGTCTGATGATAATACCCCTTTGCTTCCCCTTCTATCTCCATCATGCGGATTGGCACAGGGGGAAATGTTCTGCAATGCTTCCATGAACGTGTCATAAAACTGTACGCTCCCGGTAAGTTCCGGTACTTCCAGCTCTGCAATCGGTTCTCCCTCTGTCTGGCTGACATCAAATACTGTTGTCACACGGAACCTTGGAATGACCATCTCAACAATCTCTGTTTCCGGCTGACCGTCATCCCCGATCACCGGCTCTTTGGTCACCAGGTCAATCTTTTCAATCTCCTGTTTCTCACGGATGGGTGCCGGTGCGATGATCTGGATTCCTTTTTCCCCTCTCTTTACATGGCGGTTAAACTTCTTCTGCCATGCCTGATACCCTGCCACCAGAGTAGCCTCCGGTTTCTGCATGGTGATCAGAAGGGTGTTATTAAAACTGTAATTATGGAACTTGGACATGGTATTCAGATATTCCGTATACCGTTCCGAAGTAAAAATCTCCTTTACGCCCTGTTCCAGACGTTCCGATATTTCCTTTAACTGTTTCTCTATATTATTTGCCATATAAAAATCCTCCTTTTGGATGTTTCCCGCCAGAGAACCCTCTGACGGGAAAACTTTTATAACTCCTGCTCGTGTTTCTTCTTTGCCGGCTTCTGTACAGTCGGCTGTTGTAGTGCGTTTTGCTGTGCTTTCTCCTGCTTCAGACGGTCTACGATGGAAGGCTTATGTATGTTATCTGCGATTTCCGGCAGTTCCCGTTCTCCCACAGATTCTCTCTTATTGCTTTCCGCACTCGCTTCCCTGCCAATATCTTCATCTGCCATGATGGTTTCATTTCCCTTCTCGTCCATATTTAACAGGGAATTTAACTCCGATAACCGTTCCATCTTTTCATTCAGTTCTGCCTCTTTTGGAAACGGCTTTTTCACTTCTTCCTGTGCAGTCGCAAGCTGCTGTTGTACCGTTTCCAGTTTCTGCTCACTCTCTGCCAACTTTTTCTCGATAGAAGAAAAAGCATTGTGAATACGCTGGATATTTCCTGCGGGGTCTTTTCCAATCTCCAGCTTATAGGAACATTTTCCTTTGACCGTCAGTTCAAATGTATGGGTGAATGCATTAAACGTTGCTGACAGACGAAATCCATGATACTCCCCGACTTTGCCGCCGGTACTGACTGTCTTTAATCCTGCACAGGCTGCAAGTAACGCTTCCCCTGCCTCCTTTTTATCTGCATAATTGACATTCCCTACGTTCATAACAAAAGCATCATTGTCCTGTGAATCCACGCTTTTTATGACCTGCAAGTCTGCCTGCATCCCGGCAATCCGTTCCTTCAATGCACTGATCTGTACTGGGAAATTCTTTGCAATATCGGATTCCAAGCGGTAGATCTGACTGGTATGGTTCGCCTTTAAGAGCTTTAATTTACTGACCTGCACATCCAGATCCATCTTTTCCTTGATATACGGATTTCCTGTGGCAAGTGCCTTGATCTCGGCATAGGAAAGTGCCGTATCATCCACATCTTCACAGGCCCTGACCGGGGATTTACTGGTCATGATCTGGCTGATGAACTTCTGCTTGTTCTCCAGAATCTGCCACATGTACGCATCAAATGTATTTTCCGTAACGTACCGGAAGATCTTTACCTTCTCATTCTGGTTTCCCTGTCGTAAGATTCGACCTTCCTGCTGTTCCAGATCGGACGGCTTCCACGGGCAGTCCAGATGGTGCAAGGCAATCAATCGGTCCTGCACATTAGTACCGGCACCAAGTTTCGGTGTGGAACCCATCAGGATTCTCACCTGCCCGGCTCTTACCTTTGCAAAAAGGTCAGCTTTTTTTGCTTCCGTGTTATATTCATGGATAAAAGCAACTTCCTCTTTCGGTACACCTCTGGCAACCAGCTTCTCCCGCACATCATCGTACACATTGAAACTGCCATCCTCTTTCGGTGTGGACAGGTCACAGAAGATCAGCTGGGTTGTCCGGTCTGTCTTTCCCTCATCCCATACCTGAAAAGCATTTTCCACACAGGTATTGACCTTGCTTTTTTCGGCATCCGGGAGAAGTTCATTCAACAGTCTCTGGTCAAGGGCACATTTTCTTCCATCATTCGTGATTTTCAGCATGTTGTCCTCGGTCGGATTTACTAAGCCTGCCCTTACGCTTTCCGCACGTTCCGAAAATGCCCCGACCATTTCCTGCTGTTCCTCGCTTGGTTTTAAGACTTCATTGATAAACTCTGCTTCCGGCACTGGAAGATTCAGCATATCAGAAGTCTGAATATCTGCAGCTTCCTTAAAAATGGAGATCAACTCCGGAAGATTAAAAAAACGGGCAAACCGTGTTTTTGCACGATAGCCCGTTCCTTCCGGTGATAATTCGATTGCGGTCACTGTCTCCCCGAACGTTGCCGCCCAGGAATCAAAGTGTCCCATACCCATACGCATGAGTGTGTCATACTGGAGATAACGCATGATAGTGTAAAGCTCTGTCATACTGTTCGATACGGGAGTACCTGTAGCAAAGGTGATCCCTCTGCCGCCGGTCAGTTCATCCATGTACCGACATTTCATAAACATATCCGAACTTTTCTGTGCATCCGTCTGTGAGATACCCGCCACGTTCCGCATTTTTGTATACAAAAAAAGTTCTTAAAACTATGGCTTTCATCCACAAACAGCCTGTCTACCCCCAACTGCTCAAAGGTTACTACATCATCCTTTCTGGTCTGGTCATTGAGTTTCTTCATCCTCGCCTGCAGACTCTTTTTTGTTTTTTCCAACTGCTTGATGGTATAATTCTGCCCTGCCTGATGTGCTGCTTCTTCAATGGAAAACGTAATATCTGCAATCTGATCTTCCAACATGGCAATCTGACGTTCCCTTGAAAGAGGGATTTTCTCAAACTGTGTATGTCCGATAATCACCGCATCATAATCCCCTGTCGCAATACGGGAACAGAACCGTTTTCGGTTTGCTGGTTCAAAGTCTTTCTTCGTTGCCACCAAAATATTTGCTCCCGGATAGAGGCGTAAGAAGTCACTGCCCCACTGCTCGGTCAGATGGTTTGGTACAACATAAAGATTCTTCTGTGAGAGTCCCAGCCGTTTTGATTCCATACCGGCTGCGATCATCTGGAATGTCTTTCCAGCTCCTACGCAATGAGCCAGTAACGTATTATTTCCATACAGCACATGAGCCACTGCGTTTTTCTGATGCGGCATCAGAGTAATCTCCGGATTCATGCCAACAAACTGAATATGGCTTCCATCATATTCCCGTGGACGGATGCTGTTAAATCGTTCATTATAGATCTTACAGAGATCTTCCCGTCGGTGCAGGTCTTTAAATATCCACTCCTTAAATTCCTCTTTGATCAGTTCCTGCTTCTGCTGTGCCAGCATCGTTTCCTTCCGGTTTAATTCCCGGTGTTCTCCCTCGGCATCCTGTACCGTGTCATAAATCTTGGTATCTCTAAGATTTAAGGCATCTTCCAAAAGGCGGTAGGCATTGGCTCTCTGTGTTCCATAAGTGGAAGTAACAAGAGCATTTCCGTAGCTGTCCACATTCTTTCCCATAACATTCCACTGTCCGGTCACTTCGGCATACTGGACTTTGACCTTGCTCCCTACATAATATCTTGGTGTATGGAATGTCTCTGCCATAAACCGTGTAATGTAATCCTCGGAGATCCAGGTTGCCCAAGTCTTGCCTCAATCTCTGATGCATCCAGATCTTTTGGCTGTACCTGCTCCAAATACTGCACGTTCACCTGATATTCCGGGTGATTTTCTGCAAACTGTTTGGCAATCTGCAGTTTCTCCCTCACATTTCCAGAAAGATATTCGTCCGATGGCTCCCATTTTTCACTGATTGGGTTCTTAAAGATTACCCCTGCCAGTTCTTCGGTAAGCTCCTCTTCTGTTTTTCCGGAAAGCTGTGCCATATAGGAAAGGTCAACGCCTGCCCTCTCACCGATAGAAACCGCAAGTGCTTCACTGGCAGTATCTACAGAAGTTACCGTTTCTGCCCTGCGGATTGTCCTTTTGGTAAAAATATCCGCTTTCCGTTTCAGTTCTCCCTTATCATCCAGAAATTCCAGAGAAGTCAAAAGACAATAGCTGCTGTCCTGACTAAATGCCCTCTTATTGGCATTGCTGCTGATAAGACCATATTTTGCTGTAAAGGTATCGTATTCTTCATTGAGTTTTCCCTGCAGCTTTGTGATCTGCTCATCGCTTCCCTCTTCCATCTGACACTGGATCAGTTCATTCGTAACATCACGGATCTTCACCATCCCTTTGACACGTTCCGCTGTCATTGCCGGAAGCTCCATGCGGTTCCATCACAGAATTTTCCCGGTAATAGACTTCCTCATTCACTACGGTAAAACTGAAATTCTTTACATCCGGGTCTGCCGGGATAGAGACAACATCCTCCTCCAGCTCTGTATCCGAAAGTTCCAGTTCCGTGATCGTGCCATGGATATTCTGGACGGCTTCTTTTAATTGTTCTTCTAAGGTAATTCCTTCTTTTGGTTTTACGGTCACTTCCTGCTTTCCATACTGGGTACTTTCTGTAGTAAACTCACCAAGCACCATTTCCGGATGCTCTGCAAAATAAGCATTGACTGAATAGCCTTCCGGTGTTTCCTTTAAATTTAACCATTCCGGTTCCTCAATGGATGCCCTGTCTCTTTTCTGGAAAAACAGAATATCAGAAACAACGCTGGTATTGGCATTTCTCTGGAACGCATTATTCGGTAATCGGATGGCTCCAAGCAGTTCTGCCCGGTTTGCGATATACTGTCTCACTGCCGGATTCTGCTTATCCATCGTTCCACTGGAAGTTACCACAGCCACTACACCGCCGGGACGAATCAGATCAAGGGATTTTGCAATAAAATAATCATGGATCATAAAATGATGCCGGTCATATCTGCGGTCACTGACCTGATACGCCCCAAATGGAACATTGCCTATCACACAGTCAAAAAAGCTGTCCGGATAACTGGTTTCCTCAAATCCCTGTACTGCAATCTTGTTTTTCTGGTAAAGCTGTTTTGCGATTCTTCCCGAAACCGGGTCGAGTTCCACACCGTACATATTGGCTTTGCCCATACTCTCCGGGATCAGTCCCATAAAGTTACCGACACCACAGGACGGCTCCAGAATATTTCCCTGTTTCAGTCCCATATTTTCCAGTACTTCATACATACTTCGGATCACGGTCGGGGACGTATAAAAAGCATTTAAGGTCGATGCCCTTGCTGCACTGTATTCTTCCGGCGATAAAGTATTCTTTAATTCCAGATACTCATTCGCCCAGCTGCTGTTACTCTCCTCAAATGCCTGTGGGATACCACCCCAGCCAACATAACGGGATAAGATTTCCTGTTCTTCGGGTGTTGCCAGACGTTCTTCTTTCTCCAAAGTCTGTAACAAATGGATGGCTTCCATATTTGCTTTATACTTTGCTTTCGGACCGCCTGCTCCAAGGTCATTATCCTGAATCCGAAAGTTATGCGGTTCTGTTACAATCTTTTCTGCTTCCGGTTTCAAATATGGCTGGAATTCTCCTTCATATCCAAACAGTTCATTTTCTCCGGGAATATAATTGCGTCCGGTTTCCAGGCACCGGAACACATCGGCAGTTGGTGCATTGCTGACTGCATAAAACTCATCATACGAATATTTAGGGAAATCTTCTGTATGATAGGTCGACAGATGAAGTTCTGTATTGGAACGGGTCTGTGCAACCAGATCTTTTCCCTCTAGTCCTTCCGGCAATACCCCTACTGCTTCAAAGTGATACCCCTGATACTCAAAACACCCTCATCCCAGAACTCTGCCAGTTCTTCTGCGGTTTTAGCTGTTGTCTCTTCTTCTGGTTCAGTTGGTTCCTGTCCCTCAGAATCTTTCGTTGTTTCCTGTTCCTGACTTTCCAGAATAGATTCTTCGGCAGTAACCTCTTCCTCTTCTATTTCCTCCACATCTGACATATCGACTACGGTCGGTTCTGCCACTGCCTTCGTATCCAAGAAATCAAACATGGTCATCTGGTGCCCTGACGGTTCTGTAAAGAATGGTTCTGCTTCTGGTGTCGGGAATATCGTATAGGTTCCTTCTGCATACTGATGAAGTTCCGAAAGAAGTTCTGTTTTTTGCTGATAGTTTGTCCCATACGCTTCAAAATCCAATGGAAGAGCTGCCAATGCTGCATCCATATTCTGCAACAGTTCTTCTGTCTGCTCTGGATTCTCTAAAACTGCCATCATTTCTTTTCTTGGTTTTTCCCAGAAGAAGTCCTCCGTAAATGGTCTGTCCATCTCTTCCGGAAGACGGTCATAAAAACGGAGTACCTTATTTGCCATCTGCTCCCGTTCATATTCCGGCATACGAGCATAATCTTCTGCCTGCAAGAACTGGTCATTCTTTATCAGATAAGCTACTCTATTTGCAACTTTATTCCAAGATAATAAAACTGACGTATATGGATTTCCATAAGCACCTCTTGCAAGAAACAATCCTTTTCCATCATAATTTGCGTGTGAATCATCGGCACCAGACAGTGCATGACTGCTTCCACCGATCCCATACTGTTCCTTGATAAAACCTGTCCTCGATCTTTCATCTTCATGCAGCAGATAAAAGGAATACGTCCTAAGCCTGCCCTGCGAATACGCTCCACCTCCTGCAAGATAAGCATCAATCTCATCCTGTGTAATGAACATCGGATGTTCTTTCCAGGCAAAGCCATCCCTAGCCTGATAAGGAATCACCTCATCCGCAAACTTCTGAAACTGCTTTGAGATATTTATAGGATTATAATGATGGAAACGCATAATAGAATGATTTTCTTCATAGGCTTCTGCCAGTGCATCCAGTCTTTCATTCAGTTCCGAAAGCCACTGTGGATCTTCCAGCTTTTCTTCCAGATAATCCGTGATCTCCGGATAGATACTGTGAAGATGTGGTAAATCCTCCTCATCGAAAACAATCTCCGCTACTCCTTCTGCCATATCCCCTTTCATATAGGCAAGAGCCTGGGCGTGTTCTTTTACTGCATTACTTCTTGCCGCATCCAATACAGACTGCGGTGCATATTCTCCCTGATTTAAAAGCTGATGGATACGTCTGCTGACATCTTTCCAGGATAAAAAGGCTTTATCCAGAATCTGGTCTGCCACCGTATGCCCGACTGCGATCTGCATCCCAGTTTCATCAAACCAGACGGAATACTCCCTTCCATCCATCTGAAAACCTTTGCCGCCTTTTCCATACTCACGCTTTACAAACTCCGTGTATTCTCCCGGTGACTGTTCACTCATAAAGTTATAGATGATACGCAGCTGGCTTCCTGTCCGGTTTCCTCCCGTCCGTAAAATATCATCCACAACACTTTCCGGAATAGGAATCTCCCCGGCATATAAAGCAGCTACTCTTTCACCAATCTGCCTTTTCTGTTCATTTGCTGTAGGATATTCGGGCAAAGATAAAGCAGAGGCAATTTCTTCCTCTGCTTTGCTCAGTCCATCTTCTCTTGTATCTTCAACTAGCTGTATACCAATTCCGTCAAGATGCTCTCTTCCGCTGTTGCCATCAGTGCGTTCATATGTGCTGTCCAGGCCATCGGGTCTGCTTCCTTGTCCGGTGCCGGATGGTTCTTCAGCAGTTTCTCCATCTGGCTGTCCATCCTCTCCTGTGCTGCCTTCTCGATCTCTGCCAGATGGCTGTTCAGCTTTCCTGTCAGGAACAGGCTCTGATACAGGCTGTTCTTGTGTTCCTTCAGGAATGTCCTCCGAAGCATCCCGTATTTCCCTATTGTCACTTCTTCCTCCTCTACGGTCAGGTTCGGAAACAGGTAATCCCCCTTGCGATGATATGTCAGTTCCATAGTCGGTTCCTCCTTCATTCTCGATATTTTCTTCTTTGTTGTTTTCTACGTCCTGATTTTTATTTTCACGCATTAACGCGTTGAAGTTATTATAATTCCTTTCACTGGAAATTTCAACCTCTTTTCTGGCTTCTTCCAGAGAAATTTTATGTACCGTCCTTCCAATGTCAATCAGAACACTCTCACTGATCTGGCTTGCTGCATTTCCAAGAAAGGTCAGTACAGACAGCCGGTTATAATCGGTAATATGCATAAAATCCTCTTCTTCCAGAAGCTCCATCGGTTCCAGACCACACCGTCTGCAAAGCATGTAATATACACTGTCCGTTGCAAGCTGGCGGAAATCACTGCGGATCGTAACTTCATCCAGATCTTCCAGATACGTTCCTTCCGCTGCATATTCCAAGCCGTCCAGATATTCTTCCAGACTGTCTGCGACCATTTCCCTTGCAACCGCCATCAACGCATCCGATAAAGTCCCTGTATCTTTTTCTTCCAGACCATACGCTTCTGCCAGATGGGTAAGGATCTCTTCCTGCTGATGTTCCTGCATCTGCCACAGGTAAGGGCTTCTTCCGCCTGCCACCATGTGCGTATCTGAAATATCAAACACATACCGGAGTCTGGTATTATGACCATTCTCGTCAAGCAGGGCGATTCCCCTAGCTCCCCGGTTTACCCAGCGGAACATCTTCTCATTCCACAGTTCCAGGGACGCACAGGCGGTTGCCTGTGGATGCTGTGCGTGGATCAGTAACTGGTCTGTAAAAGGATACCGGTATAGTCTCGCTGCGGTATCCATATAACCCATCCAGTCCCTTGGCGAACTGCTCACCAATGTCGCATGTTCCTGTGCCAGTTCCCGGATGTCCTGTAATTTCGACATACTGCCTACCTCCTTGCCTTATTTCTTTTTCTTCTTTGGAAATTCCAGATGGAACCTTGGCTTTCCGTCCTCCAGTGTCAGTAAAAGATCTGCGTCAAACTTTATATCTTTTTTTCTGGAATACAGCCCTTTTACATGGGTGCAGGCTTTATCAAGAAGCTCCACTGCCATCTTTTTATCCAGTGTTTTCTCCATGCTTCCTAAGAAACGGTTTTCTTTCCAAAGGGCAAAATCACACTGCCTGTTGGAGCAGTAAAAATTTTGCTTTCCTTCGTAGACATCAGAGCCGCAGACCGGACACTTACCGATCACTTCCCTTGCTTTCTGGAACCTTCTCCTTTCCGTTTCCGGTATTTCCCTGCACACAGAAAGAATCTTACCGACTAAAGAAGTGATCTCACCCATAAACTGTGTATCGGTGATCTGCCCTTTTTCCATCATTAAAAGCTGACTTTCCCATTCGGCAGTCATTGCGGCAGATTTCAGATAAGCCGGCATGACATTCACCAGTTCCCTGCCCTCTGTGCTTGGCAAGATCTGCTTTCCTTTTCTGACTGCATAGCCGGAAGAAACCAGTTTTTCAATGATACCTGCCCTGGTTGCCGGAGTCCCCAGTCCTTTCTTCTCTGTCTCCGAATCAAAGTCTTTATTCCCTGCGGTTTCCATAGCGGCAAGGAGGGTATCTTCATTGAATGGTTTTGGCGGGGAAGTAAAATGCACTGTCTTTTCTGCCTTTACCGGAGAAAGCGTCATTCCTTCTTCATATCCATATGGGATGGAAGTTTCTTTTTCCGTTTCTTCTTCCGGCTTGGCTTTCACGCACTGGTTCTTAAAGGCATTCCCCGCCGCTTTAAATCCCATCTGCACCGGCACTTTTCCTCTGGCGGTAAAATCATGTCCCTGACATTTGACCATAATATCCGTCTGCTCATACTGATACTCTTCCCCTGTTGCCTGCACCAGCTGCTGGCAGACCAGCATCATCAGGTTCTTTTTGTCCGCTGTCAGATCAGAGATTCCTTTTTCTACGGCTTCTTTTGTTGGAAGAATCGCATGATGGTCGGATACTTTTGCATTGTTAATCACTCTGGTGATGTTATGTCCCAGCTGTCCATAATCCAAGAACGGAAGTAAAACTGGCATTTTCCCTACCAGTTCCTCTACGGTATCCCTCATATCCTCCGTCACGAACTGGCTGTCCGTTCTTGGATAAGTGACCAGCTTTTCTTCATATAATTCCTGCAGCATATCCAGTGTTTTCTTTGCCGTATAGCCAAAGTAACGGTTTGCTTCCCTTTGCAGACTGGTCAGATCATAAAGTTTGGGAGGAAACGCTTTCTTTTGTTCCCTCTTTATCTGTGTAATCACTGCTTCCGAATCCATACATAAGGAAGCAAGGAGATCGGCTGCTTCCTCATTTGCAATATTTTCAGAAACTACCGTAAGCCTTCCGTCTGTCAGTGCTACTTTATAAAAGGCTTCTTTCTGAAAATGCTCAATCTTATCCTGACGTTCCGCAAGCATGGCAAGCGTTGGCGTCTGCACCCTGCCCACAACCAGACGTTTAAAATAACAGGTCGTATATGCCTAGTTCCGTTCATTCCGATCAGCCAGTCTGCCTGTGCCCTGCATACCGCAGCCATGCAGATATTCCGGTATTCCTCTGCTCCTTTCATTGTCTGAAAACCTGTCCGGATTGCCGTATCTTCCATGGAACTGATCCATAAACGCTTCACCGGTTTCCTGCATCCGGCAAGGTCATACACTCTCTGGAAGATCAGTTCCCCTTCCCTTCCTGCATCACAGCCATTTACCAGATAGTCCACATCTGCCCGGTTCATCAGGCTTTTTAACACATCAAACTGTTTCTTTTTATCTCTGGAAACTTTCAACTTCCAGACCTGCGGGAGAATCGGAAGGTCATCAAACTGCCATTTCTCATATTTCGGGTCATATTCCTCCGGCTGTGCATACTCTGCCAGATGCCCAAGGCACCAGCTGACAATACAGCTCTCCCCTTCTAAATATCCGTCCTCTTTTTTATAAGCTGACAGATTTTTGGCATAACTCTGTGCCACACTTGGTTTCTCTGCGATCACTAAAAATTTTGACATACGCTTTTTTGTCCTTTCTGAAAAAGGCAGCCAAACTGCTCTGGCTGCCCTGTCCTTATTTTGGTTGCTTCTTTGGAGATGGAAGTTTATTCTTCTTCCTCATCCTCTTCTTCATTTACATACGGTCCGTCAGAGAACTCCAGCTGTTCGCTTACATAGTCATCCTCTTTGCCACGTCCATGCTTTTTATAAACGGCGATACCTGCCAATCCAAGAATCGCTGCAAGTACGATTGCTCCAAGTCCTTTTACATTCATTCCTGTCTTTTCTTCTTTCTTCACTTCGGTTTCCTCCTCTACTGCCGGGGGTAGTTTCCGGTGTGGTTTCCGGGATCACTACGGTTGATTCTTCGGTTTCTTTGCTCTTTTCTGTCTCATCCAGAAATTCTGCCAGGTCATTCTCATCGACCAGGGACATCATATATACATTTTCTGTATTGCTGGAACGGTCAATGACCATGTAAAATGTATTTCCCTTCTTGGTCTGGATGGTAAGGAACTGTTTCGTATCATCATTTTCCTTATCATCCACCAGCTGGGCATTTCCCGGAGTAGAAAAAGCAGAATTATCCCCTTCCCCGGTGACCCTTCCGGTATCCTCTTTCTTCTCCGTATCTTCTGTTGATTCTGTTGCCGTTTCTTCTACTACCTGTGTCGTTGTCTCCTCTGCCGGTGGGTTTGCATTTGCATAAACCGTAGCAATGGATGTCCCGGAGATCATGGTGACTGCCATGGCAATCATAAGCAGTTTCTTTACCACTTTATTCCTCATCGTCTAAAACCTCTCTTTCTGTCATCTGACCAACAGGTGGTCTGTGAACTTCTGCGTTGTTTTCCTTTTTCTGCGGAGTTTTTGCATCCTCCACCGTGATACCACCGTCCTCATCCATCTGGATCGTAACAGTTCCTTTCTGAATCCCGTCAAGCAGGACAAGCAGGCTGCGGCTGTCCAGCTTCATGGAACGGAACGACTTAACGATCTCTATATCTTCCATCTGCTGTCTCAATGTATTCTGCCGCTTCAGGTGTTCCTGTAATTCAGCAATCTTATCCTCCGTTTTCTGAATATCATTCAGAAGTTTTTTTAATTTCATGTTCATCTGCCCTGTCACCTCCTTTAATGCAGACGACCAAACGCCATAAAATGTTCCTGCCAGTAAGCACTTGCAATGCTGGTATACTGAACAGGCTTGCCACAGTGGATCATCATGTTATTGCCGACATAGATTCCCACATGGCTTGCTCCCGGTGTGTCATAGGTTCCCTGGAAGAAGATCAGATCTCCCGGTTTTGCCTCCGATGGAGATACCTGCGAACAGTGTGACCGCAGCTCATCTGCAGTACATCTTCCGACATTCCATCCATTTCCACAGTTATTGATCACCCAGCTCACAAAACCGGAACAGTCAAAACCACTTGGGGAATAACCGCCCCATACATATGGAACACCCAGATATTTTTCTGCTTCCTGTATCATTTTTGCAAACTGTGGATCAGATAAAGCATCTGCCGGTATGTCATAACCAAATCCACTGCTTCCGGTGGGTATGCTGTTTAGATCAAACAGATAATCACGGTTGCCGTAATATTTGTTATACGCATCGTAGCGTTCCTGTTCTTCCTCTGTCATACGGCTCCTTAACACGGCATCCAGGCTGTGGTTTGTCATCGTCACATCCAGACGGTTCACCTCTTTTGTAGTCGTGACCTGCACTTCCTGGTTTCCATTGCTGTCTGCTATGTAGGCTTCCCATGTCTGGTGTCCATGTGCGGATGCCGCCGCATGATTGTCATAGTAAACATCGAACTGTACCCCATATCTTGCGAACGCTCCGGTATCTTCTACTACATATTCCACACCGTTCATGACTACATGGGGTCCGATCGGCACAAATGGATTCGCCGCATCCACGGCAATCGTATGGTTTGCTGTCGGCATTGCCCCACTGGCTGTCGGCCCGCCACTCCACTGGCCACAGCAGATCGGGCAGTTACAGTACCCACTTGTCACAACCTGTCCCAAGGACTCCCCTACCCGGACCGTCTTTGTTTCTGTAACCGTCTCTCTGGTAGAGTCTGTGGTGATCCCATACTGCTGTCGGAAGATCTCCTTAATCTCCTCTGCCACTTCATCGTAAGTGAAGCCGCCGTATTTTACCGTAAGATAAGAGATCAACTGATATGGGTTATGACCGATCTCATCAATCTGGTACCGGTATTCGTCATAATCCGGATGGGTGGATTCCATCTGATTGATCTGTGTATTCAGTGCTTCTTCCAAGGCACGGTACGCATTTTCAGCGGCATAAATATCTTCATCCGTACTGGAATAGCTGGTAGAGATGATTGCTGAAGAACTCCCTGCAAAGATGCCGTACAGCTGGTAAAACTGGCTGCGATCAGCACAAAGATCAGAGCAAAGACAGCTACCGTGGCAAAAATCCCCCCGGTTCTGTGCCGCCACCATCTTGACGGCATCTTTTGCTTTTTCCGTAAACTTCTGTGCGGAAGTGATCGCTGCATCCTTTACTTTTTTACTCTGTCTGGCTGCCTGATACTGCTTCTGGTAACGCTTCTTCTGAAAGAGTTTCTGCAGGGCAGATTTCTTTTTCTTCTCTGCTTCTCTTTTCACTGCGTCCTTCGCTTCATTTCCATAGGCAGTCTCAAATATCAGCCTGCTCCTTTCTGCTTCATCCAGGACGCTTTCTTTTAATCTCCGGGATTCTTCCCTTCGCCCTTTCAGCCGTTCCCGCATGTAGATGGATTTCCTTGCAAGGCTTTCCCCGGCAAGCTCTGCCCGGTGTGCCCCTTCCACTGCCGCATTTTCATCCTCTTCTTCGTGCGTTTTCCAGTGTGCTGCTGTGACTGCCGCATCTTTGACTGCCGATGCCGGATTCCGGATACCGATCCCGGCACCATGTACCATGCCGTCACCCTCATCACCAAAAGACAGACGGGAAACTTTTTTTCCGCTGTTCCTTCAGCACCCGTTCCCTTTTGGACTTGCCCTTGATCTCCTCGTGGAACTTATCCA
>ENA-OPZW01000012-OPZW01000012.1-human-gut-metagenome-genome-assembly--contig:-NODE-12-length-14888-cov-1.254590_pt1 | contig 14888 bp, 20 predicted proteins | sample MGYA00242486_ERZ504509 | MGnify/ENA primary metagenome ERZ504509 (study PRJEB26092, sample SAMD00036233) | human gut metagenome | host: Homo sapiens | study: EMG produced TPA metagenomics assembly of...
CCTGATAAAAGAACTGCACTCTTTTTTGCTCCTATTCCTTTTTCTACTTTACCGTACTTATATTTTTTGCTGTTGCCTAATTTTTTCTCGTCTGTCATACCTTTTCCTTTACAGATAAAAGAAAAAGTTCCTTTCAGATTACATTACTCCTGCTTTGTCTGCAACGCCTTTTCGTGAAGGTTGGTATTGAAAAGCGCATACAGCGGATTGGCTTCTTTTTCCATACGGTTATCAAATGGAATACAGGTATTTCCATACTTAATGATCCCCGTACCGGAAGGAGAATTATCTACATATTTTAATTGTGCTTCTGGAATTCCTGCTGCAGTGGATAATTCCTGACTGTCTACATTGGACTGCTTTAACAGGGCAATAAACTCACTGTTCCCCAGCATGGTCATGGCTGTATAGTTCTGCAGCATATCAACCAAATTTTGGGTGATTCCTGTGCATAGTCCCCCTTGCTTCCTCACTTTTTTCCAGAGGCTGAACAAAAATTTCGCACTATACTCCCGGTCAAGAACCGTATGGAACTCATCTATATAAAGCCAGGTTGCCCTTCCTTTCTTTGCGTTTTCTGCAATCCTGGCACTGATATTTTCCAGCATGACCAGAGTGGAAATGGCTCCCAGCTCTTTCCCCAGGTCCCTGGTACCATAGACAATGAACCTTGCCTGTACATTCACATTGGTATGGTTATTGAAAATATTTAAAGAGCCATTTACAAACAGCTCCAACGATAAAGCAATGTCCTTTGCCTCTTCTTCTGGCTGCTCCAACAATAACTCATAAAATTCTGACATGGTAGGGATATGCTTTTCCCTTGCCTTTGCAATGTCGATATACAGCTTTCGTACACAACGGTCTATAATGGATTTATGGCGGCTGTTTAGATTATCCCCGTAACATTGTTCACACAGCCCCAGCATAAATTCTCCTTTATCTCGATATATCCCTGGGAATCGTTTAAATCCAGCGCCCAGACATCCATCTCCAAAGGATTGATGTAATTCTTTGTATAGGTAGACAGGTTAATGATTGCCGCCTGGTTTCCCAGGGCTTCTGCAATATCAAAATATTCCAGTGTCGGATCGATACAGATAATATCATCATCTGTTCCTAAGAACACCTGCAGCATTTCCGACTTACTGAAATAGGATTTTCCGGAGCCGGGGACACCGAATACCATTCCATTTCCATTTGCCAGTTTTTTCCGGTTTCCAATGCAAAGGTTATGAGAAACCTGGTTAATGCCATAGCAGACGCCGGACTTTTCGTTTAATTCCTGTACATTAAAGGGAAGAAGGGCTGCAATATCCCTTGTGAGCATGGTCCGCATTGTGCTGATCTGCCGGTTTCCCACTGGAAGTATGGTATTCATAGCTTCCCTCTGCTGATAATAGTGGGTTTCAATCTGGCACATGCGTCCATTGCCGATATTTTTAATGGTTTCGGTTACACTGTCTAGCTCCTTCTTGTCCTCTGCCATGATCAGGAAATTAACCCCTGTATAAAACAGGTTCTGGTCATTTTCCCGCACGTCGTCCATAAGATTTACAATCTTCTCCTTCTGGACTTTCTTGATATGAGAAATGTCACTGGAAAAGTCGTTATTTTTATTACGGACTCTCTGCTGCTTTAAAATATCATTTTCAATGCCCAGATATTTCTTCTGAAGAACCTTATTTGCCAGTTCTTTTGGTACTGGTACAATGCAGATTGTAGTGATGCTATGAACCGGAAGACTGGTAATCTCATTTAAAAAGGTATCCGATAAAGAAGACGGATATTTTTTAATGAATAATGCCCTGCATTTTTTCCGTTCCGTTTCAAAATAACCTGGGTAAAACTGCATATACCCTGGTGAAATATCATTTTTAGGATCACCGCCCTTTTTTAACGCCTGTCTGAAATCAAAGGAGAATTGTTCTTCTTCCCCTATACGGTAAAAATTGAAAAGTACCCGCAGCCGCTCTTCTGCATTTAATTCTTCAATGCAGGAACCAAGTTCTCCAAAGTTCTGTTTTAAGGTAGCTTCAAAAGTGGCAAAAAATGCTTTTGCCTGTTCGTAGGATTTCCGTTCTACACATACAGTCAGCAGTTTTTCCTGCTCAATCCCCTGCCTTCCATCTACAATGCGCTTTTCAATAATCTGGTTATAACTTCCACGCAGCCAGTTAAAAACCATCTCCTTTTTCCTGGAAAAGTACATGCTCCCGGAAATCCTGCATATTTTTATTCCGATTAAAAATGGTAATAAGAAAATATACATCAATGGCATTTACCGTCTTACAATACTGCTTTAAAATCCGCATCTGTTCTTCTGCACCTGCGGTTACATAGTTAATATCCAAAAAACGATATGTCTTGGAATATATCCCCTTCCCTACTTCAAAAATGCCATTTTCTGCAATTCTCCCAATCCCCATGACTTCCTGAAGATATTTCGGGGATTTTACTGCTTTATCTGCTTTTTTTAACTGGTCAAACTTATCTGAAAAAATTGACAATCTCTAATTTCCTCCTTTCAGGCAGATGGGACCACAAACACAGCAGCTTCCATCTGCCGCTACATGTCTGTGTATCCCTCTCCTGAAATGGAGAGCAGGCGCTATTTCACGCCTTGATTGAATATTCTGGTCAACGGTACATCTTATACCACACCGCTGCTGCCGCACCAAGTACAATCATCACTACCGTTACGATTCCCATACGGATTGCCTTCTTTTTCACCACGTTGACATCACCACCTTTCTTCTCTTTTTTCTGTTCCTTTTTCCTTTGCTGTACTTCCCGTTCTTCTTCCTGACGGGTTTCCATATAAATCTGTTTCAGTTCCTGCACCGATTCCGTAGAGCCATACACCAAAGGGCGGTTAAAAAAGGAAAAATAAATCATCTTCCCTGCAAACTGCCAGAATGTCAGCCCATGATAGTTATAAAACCCAGTCAGTGCCAGAGGTACAACAAAAGGGGTTGCCACATAACAGCTCAAAGTAATCCCGATTTTTTCATACAAAAGCAGGACAATCCCAGTTCCTACGCCCAATGCCAATGCCGAAAACAAAAACTGTTTTGCTGTAAGTCCTAGAACCAGGGATTCTTTATAATGCTGTAGGTCCTCACTTAATTCAATCTCCATACATAACCTCCTGTATCTGTTTTTTATCTGCTCTGTCTTCGCTCTTCCTGCATGGTTTTCTGTAATCCATGTTGATTGCAAAAGGCGGCAACCCCAGCCTGGTCAAACTTACGCAGCTCCTCCAGATGAAATTTCACCACCGCGTACTGCCCCATACCGGATTGTGCCTTCCAGGGAAGCAAAGTTCCCAGTCCATGCTCCTGAATAAATTGGATATTTTCCTTACTAAAATCACCGCTGATACAGGCAGTTCCAGGTTCCAGGCAATATCCGGGAAGGTTTACGGTCAAATCTGAAAACGGTTCCCACGCCCCATCTTCCTTACTATACAGTTCCACATAAAGGTTCTGGTTCATTGCGTAATAATCTACCCGCAATGCCAGTTCTTCGGTTCCATACGCCCATTGAAAATCTGCTGTTTTGATTTCCTTTTGAAATTCTGGATTTTTTACTTCTCCCCGTTCCTGGTATGCCTGCTCATAGGCTGCATATCCCTCCGGGTCTAATTTCTTTAAAGTTTCTTCCTGAAATTCAAACAGTGGATATTCCATACAACCAGAACAGCAAATTTCTTCTTTTAACTGTCCAAGCCCGTTTTTTTTTGACAAATTCTACGATCTGCTCCAGATCATAGCCTGGGAGCAAAAAGGTCTGGTTCTTTTCCAGCGGAATTCCCATATCTGTGGTCAATTCAAAAAGTTTCCATATCTCTTCCTCTTTTTCCGTAAACACACAAACTTTGATGTTTTTATCAGCCGGATAAGTTGCAACTTCCAGCCAGACCTCATAGATCTCCCCATTGCCAAAATCCAGGCTGAGTTTTTCTTCCTGTTCCATTTACATATCCTCCCTTCTTACCGGCTCCTGCTCTTTGCAGACAGAAGCCTTTCTTTTCCCTTTTCAAAATATTCTTCATTAATTTCAATGCAGATTGCATTCCGTTCATTTAAAAGTGCTGCTTCCCCCAGGGAAAACGAACCTGCAAACTGATCCAGTACCCACTCCTTTTCTTCTGTTACAAATCCAAGGATCTGCTGCAAAAGTTGCACTGGTTTTTCTGCCTGATGAATACGGGAGTTTTTCCCTGGCGGTTCAATGTCAAAGACCGTTGGAAGCATTCCCCTGGCGCCTGACATATAGTGGGATATTCCTGGCTCCGCCTTATCCTTTTTCGCATCTGGGCGTAAATTCCTGGCTTTTCCTTTCGTAAAAAATGCAATCTCTTCCGTATTTTTTAGATTTTCTTCCCGTATTGGCAACGAAATTTCCTTTTTTCCAGGCGACTTTTGCATAATATTCAAGTCCTGCTTCTTTCGCCATTTTTTTCATCTGATAGAGGTGTTCATAATTTTCCCCATTTTCTTCCGGCATGAACTCTACCAGAAAACACCCTTTTTTCAACACCCGGTATTTTTCATCAAAGTCTTCCTGCGTATATTGAAAACATTCATAGGCGGCAAAATCCCGGTTTCCCCCTTTCAGGCTTTTTTTCAGGTTCATAAGCATGGTCTGTAATAATGGCATCTATACTGTTATCTTTTAAAAAGCTCAAATCCCTTCCATTTCCCTGAACCAGCATACAAGTTACCTCTTCTCCGTCCTGTTCTTTGGTAACCGTATAGACTCCTTTGGCTATCCTGGAAAAAAGCCCCTTTTCTATTCCCTCATAAATTCTTGCCCGGATACTGGGTTCTTTTACCTCTTTTACCTGTTCTACACAAGCCACTGCTTCTTTAAGGCTGAAGCATTCTGCGTCCTGAAAATATTCAAATAGTGTCATCTGTATCCCTTTTTCCTGCACAATCCTTTCCTCCTACAATCCCAGTGCCCTGGAAGTCAGGTTCTGCGCTCCTTTTACAGTGCCTACCGTCAGCGCAACCGTAAAGGTCATTTCCCCCAAATAAATCAGGGTTTTGGCCCAGTCCTCATAATCTCCGGTAAAGGTCGGAAGTCCGGAGGAAATAAACTGGTTACACAAAAGGATTGCCAGCGCCATTGTGACTGCCTCAAAAACGACACTGATAAAATATTTCATATAGGCTACAAAGGTATTGCTAAGCCCCCGGTTTCCAGCCAGGGTACTGCTGGCAATCGCCCCAAAAGGTACAATTACCATAATTTTCAAAAAGCGGAAATAAACATTGTACAGCAGGAAGAAACCACAGATAATAACGATTAAAGACAGGAAAACAGCAAGTATCAGGAACACGATACTGGTTCCAAATCCCAAATCTTTGATCACTTCTGCCTGCGCCGGGTCAATGGATAACTCCACACTCTGGTTTTGCCCCAAATGCCCCACCAGGTTTCCACAGGAAGTAAACAGGGCTTTCATAATGGTAATGTTATAAGATACCAGCACTGTGCAATGGCAACCCGGATAAACATACGGAGGATTGCTTCAAACCGAATTTCTTCCCGGATATCTACCGACTCTGCACAAAACCCAATGACGAAAAAAAGGACTACCAGGGCAGAGCCTATCCCAACAAAAAGGGGTTCAATCCCTTCAATGATCCCCCAGGGCCCGCCTCCTTTGAACCCGGTAGGGACTGTCCTAAAAGTTCAAATACGAGGCTGACCTGGTTATTCCAAAATCCAAACACGATTTCCAAAAGTGCAAGGATCGCCTCTCCTAAATTAAACATCACTTCACCTCTCTTCTTATCTGCTTATCTCAAAAAGAAGAATGGTTTTAGCTAATTCCCAGGAAAGTAAGAACGGAGGAAATGGCTGCCATAATAAGCCCTGCAACAATTCCTTTAATGGCACTGTTCATAGAAGAACTGTCCTGCTGTTGGTAAGCCTGTGCAAATTCCATCACGTTTTTTGCCAGGATAATCACACCCACCGCACCGATAATACTGATCACCAGTGTCTTTAAATTCATAAGCGGCTGTGTTACGTCACTTACCCCGGAAGCCATGACAGTCTGGGGGAACAGGGAAACAGTGGCAGCGCTTACTGCCAGGACTCCCAGTAGAGATTTTTTTCAAGCGGTTCTGTTTCTTTCTGATAACCTCTTTGATCTTCATATCTTTTTACTCCTTTTCATGTGATTGATACCGCATTACGCAAAAAGACAGATTTTTGAAAACCTGCCCTGCGTAATGCAAAAACTACAGGTTTCCAAAAATCTGCCTTCTTTAATCCGAGGCTGTTTCTTTTGTAAATTTTTTACGGATTTCCTTCATCTTTTCAGCACTGTTTTTTGTATCTGCCATTTGAAGGATTTTATCATACGAAATTCCAGCACCAATGGCAAGCATGATTTCTCCCAACTGTTCCTCATTATAAACATGGCTTTCTAATAATTCAGAAAGTTTTTCTTCCTCTGTCTGTACCGGTTTTTCCGTTTTCTTCGGCGGCCTCACCTCCTCTACCGTTCTCTTCTTCTGGTTCTCTTTCAGCTCTTCCTCCGAAAAAATCTTCTTAGGAATAGGCTCATAAGAAAAAATTTCATCAAAAGACAGTTCCACAATCTGAACATCTTCTCCCTGTTCCTTTTTCTTCTTATAATAATCCAGGGATTCTTCACTTAAAATCTGTACCGCCTGTTTTTGGGCAGCCATTCTGTCATGGATATAAGGCGCAGCCCCGCCATCTTCTGTTTCCGAAAATCTGGAGTGTGCAAAAGTATTGTATTTCTTATCAATAATAGGATCACAACCCCTGATTAACAAAATACACTCTGAGTTATCCAGCTTTCGGGTTTCGTCCGGTGTCAAAAGCTCACGCCCCAGCACATCATAATTCCGGGAACTGCTCCCTTGCCGGCCTTTGGTTTCCCCACTGCTTTTTTTATCAATGGTTCCTTTTCCCAGGGACTCACTGATATACTTATGCGTGGACTGTTCATTCCCACCAAGATATACCAGAGAATCACAATTACCCGGTATGGTTTCCCAGGTTTTCTCAAACAAAGCCTTGATCTGGGCAAGGTTTTGGATAAAAATGGTACATGAAATATTCCTGGAACGCATGGTACTAAGGAGGCTGCAGTAGTCATCTGGCAATGGCACGTTGGCAAATTCGTCCAGCATGAAATTCACGTTAATGGGAAGTTTTCCATTATAATGGAAGTCTGCCTGGTAATACAATTCCTGGAAAATCTGGGAATAAAGCATACCAATTAAAAAGGCATAACTCTTATCCGAATCCGGCGTTACACAAAAAAGTGCAGTCTTCCGGTTTCTGTCCCCGTCAACACCAATCCCAATCTCCTCAATCTCCATTTCATCATGATCCAGAATCCGCAAAATTTGTGGGTTCTGTAACAATCCCAGCCTTGCATTTGCGGAAATGATGATACTCCTTACCGTATCTCCGGCACCCCGTACCACTTTATTATACTGGATTAAAGCAGGGTGGTTGCTTCCCTTTTTTCTCTCCAGTCTGCGGAAACGCCGGTCTAAATCAGAAGGGGAACCGTCTGCATGGACTTCTGCCTCATTCAAGAGCTGCAAAACCATACGGAAATTCCTTTTCTCCATTTCACACTCCTGCCACACATAAAGAAAAATGGCCTGCAAGTACAAAGACTCGGCTTTCTCCCAGAATGGATCACTGGGCTGTGCGTTTTTCGGAGTGGTATTATTGATCAGGTTAGTAACCAGTTTTACAATATCTGTTTCAGAGCGGATATAGCGGAATGGGTTATATCCGTTAGACTGCTCCATTTCCACCAGGTTCAGCACCCGTATCCGGTATCCATGCGCTTTCAGCATACCTCCGCAGCATCTTAAAATCTCCCTTTGGGATCTGTAATGATCTGGGAAGCCCTGCTTAACTGAAGGAGATTGGGTTTCACCATGAACAAGGTTTTTCCAGCGCCGCTTCCTCCGATTACCAGGACATTTAGGTTTCTCCTGGTCTTTCTGGTATTCATGGACAGCCTGACATTCTGGGATAAGATCAGATTATTGTGTTCATCTTTATCCGCAAACTGCTTTGCCACCTTTTTCGGATCTGCAAAAACAGCGGTACCAAATTCCTGTCCCGGCATATAGTTTTTCCGGCTGGTTACATACATGACCATACCGATCACATATACAAAAATCCCCAGAATGATTGCTTTTAAGGAAGTTTCGTTCCAATAATTGGCAAACGGGGCTGCCATCACCTGATCCAGACGGTTTAAAAAATAATTGATATCCTTTCCGGGCTGATAACACACGTTCAAGAGATAACCTCCATAGCCGGAAGCTATGCCACCAATAAGATACATGCCCCAGGACTGTTTCTTCTTTTTCTGAATTGCTCCGGTTCTCTACCTCCTTTGCCCCTGTATGGTTCTTCTCCCTGCTTCCAGGTTCTGTTGTGCCTTCCTGTAATTCTGCTCCCTTCTTCTGCGTATCTTTTCCTGCACCTGTCTGGCACGTTCCCTGTGTACCGGGTCATAGCTTTCCCTATATAAATCTTCCCCCGAAGTTTTTCTAAGAAAACGGTCCTCCAGGTCTAAAATTGCATACTCCTTCTTCTTTTCCAATCCTGCAAAAATCGTCTTATGGTCATTAATCCAGCTAATTTCCGATTTATCCAGCCAGATAAATTCATTCTTACGGTACGGAATCCTGGTTTTGATATGATGCTCTGTTTCTTCATATACCAGCTTCTGGTCTATGGTAATGGCATTCACACCTGGATTGTTCCGTTTCTCCTTTTGGATACGCCGAATGACCTGCATCTTTTCTTCTGTTTCCTGGCTGCTTCCAGTGCTGCGTCTTTTGGCTTCCTCTTCCCCAAACAACTGTTTCCACTGCTGGGAATCTACCAATTCTTCAACCTGTTCCGGTGTCCTGGTCAGTGTCACCGTACCTTCCTTCCCTTTTTCCAAAATCCCCTGTTCTTCCATGTAGCAGATAATCGGCCAGATCTGAAGCCAGGTCATATTCAGACGGGAACGGACATTACTGATCTTCTCCACCTGGTTTTTCGCCAGCTCCCGCGCAACCAGTTCACACTCCTTCGGCTCCGGCAGGGCAGGCTTTTTTACTTCTTCTACCAACTGCTCTACCTTATCCGGCTCTGCATTTTCATAGTATTCATCTAACGTCCCAATATTGGAATGTTCAATTTTTGCCATCATGGACTGAATACGGGGCGCTGCCTGGGAATGGAACAAAATTTCACTCATACCGTCCTTCTCATTTAAATCCGGCAAAATGGAATATAAAATCCCATACTTATTTGCCAGGGCTTTTACCCGCTCCAGGTCTTTTGTTTCAAAACGGAAAACCTGTAAATCGCCTCCCATTTTCAGGAGCTTTTGTACAGAAGTTTTCCCTGACAGTTTTTCCTGATCCAGAACTTTTTTTAAATACCGCACAAATATCTTTTACAAACTGCCAGCCTGTATTTCCCATTTTCAGAATGATTTCTGCGCCTTCAAAGGAAACTTTAATAATCTGCGCCGCATCTTGTATTTCACTCATGCGCTCCCTCCTATCCCATTGCCCTGTCCTTTTTTACTGGAACAGCCGCCTTTATTTTTCCTTCTGTAAGCATGGCTTCCAGGTCATACTGGATATTTTCCTGTTTTAGAGAGCCTCCAGCATGTGGTTTGCTTTTTCCTTTTCATAGGTCATATACTGAAGCTGAAAAATATAATTCTCAATCTGCAAAATATTTTCCGGAACCTGAAAAAACGGTTCAAGGTAATGATAAAGAATACGCTCTTTTTCTTCCTTTCCTGCATGAGGCGCCTGTAACTGCAAAATAATTTTTTCTACCTCTTCCATAGACTCCTTATGAAAAGCAATACGGTACAAATCCTGTTTCTGCTCCCTGGTAAGAAAGGGCTGTTCCTTTTCGGCAGTTTCCAAAAGGGAAAATGTTTTTACCACATGTTCAAGTTCTGCCATTTACACACCCGCCTTCCGTTTCCGCATCAAAAGGATAATTTCCCGCATTTTTTTCATTCTCTCTGGTGAAGGGCTGTTCTCCATCACCTGAAGAATTTCTGCATCTGCCAGCCCACTTTCTACGCACTGGCGGATTTCTTCCAACTGTTCTGCGGACAGGTTATATTCCAGAATTTTCTCCACAACACTTTTGGGTACTTTTTTCCCAAGCATGGCAATCCCAAGCAGCCGGTGCTTACTTTTTTGTAGCCCTTCCGCTGTTTGTATGCTTTTTTCTTCCAATACCACTTTTGTTTCCCTGGAAGCAGCTTCTGTTTTTTCCCTGTATTTTTCTGCTTCTTTTTTCAGATCCTTGAATTTCCTGCTCTTTCTTTGCCAGCTTTTCTTTTAATTCCTGTATGTTTTATCTTTATATTGCAGGTTCTCATACAGGTCTTTAATCTCCTGGTTTTTCTCTTCAACAACATGCTCCTTTACCAGAGAGGACAAGGCTGTAAAACGGTCATTGCTTTCCCGAAACTGCTGAATGGATTGTTCCATGATCCCCATAAGATTTTTCATATAAGAACGCATTTCTTCATCTTTCGGAACTTCTTTTTTTGCCTTTGACTCTTCCAGTTGTATCCGCATGGTCCGCATACGGCTGGCCGGCAGTTCATTTCCAGCATAGGTTTTCACCTCTTCCAGATCCAGCCCGTTTTTTAAGCCCTCTACGATTTCCCGTACCTGGAACTGGTTATAATTTCCTTCACATAAAAAGTCGATTTCCCCAATCCCTTCCATAAGCCCTATGATGATTGCTTTCATCACCGGGGCTTCCTGGTTACTCTTAACTACCTTCTGGATATCCGAAACAGGAAGACCAAAATCCAGCCCCATAGAAACTGCGTCCATCTGTTCTTCTTTTAAAACTTTCCGGCATTCTTCCAGATACCGTTGTCCTTCTACTGTCATTTACCCTCCTTTTCCTCTGCCCCTCGCAGACGGTTTCCTATTCTTTTCCTTCTGCTGTGCTTCCAACTTTTCTTTTTCTTCTGCTTTTTCATGCAGACGCTCTGCAATCCTTTTTTCTTTTAAGATTTTTTTCCGTTCAATCCGCAAACGCTCCTCTTTCTCAAAGAAATAAGCGTCTGTCTGTTCTGCCTCAGACAAGGAATATCCCATTTCTTTTAACTGCCCAAGAAGGTTTTGGTATGTCTGGTGGTCTTGAAAAAATTCCTGATACCCTTCCTGATAAAGTTTTGCTTCCATCTGTTTTTCCTGCAGCTTATTGAGAAACAGAAGCATTTCCTCATAAGGAACCATTTCTTTTCGTAGCTGCTTTCTTGCCCTGCTGTTTTCCCAAAGCTGTTCCTTTGTTGCATCAGAAATGGCTTTCAACTGCGCCTTATCCTGTATGCGATAAGCTGCCAGAAAATCAAATTCCTCCTGCAATTTTTTTCAATTCATGGATTGCTGCCCTGTATTTCCAGGTTTTAGAGTCTGCCATTGGTTTCCCCTGCCGGTACCTGCGAAGAAAACGTTCCTTCTGGTATCTGGTCAAATGCCGCTCCCTGTATGGGATAAACACATACGTCCATTCTACCGGTATCTCCTCTCCGGTCATTTCCGGGATTGGAAGGCGTCCAAAACGCTGCCGAAGCCTTTCCTCTGTATATTCTTCCCCTATCTGGTCAAGCCGCCTTGCCCTTCCTGCTCCGGGTTCCCGAACAGAAAGGCGCTTTCTCCCCCGCAACTCATATCCCATGCTGGAAAGATTTTCAAGAAATTCCTCATAAGAACCTGCGTCCTGTAATGCCTGGTCCACATCTCTTCTGATCCGCCTGTCCCGTTCAGAAAGAGATTTTTCCTTCCTGTCCTTTTTGTTTTGCGTTTTTTCCTTTGCTTCTTCCAGATCCAGCACAGATAAACCATGCTCCCTGCATATCCGGTTGCTCAGAGGCTGAATGATGTTTTCCCAATCCCCGTTTTTATAATCGTATTTATATCCCGTAGTACAGCGTACTGAATTAAAAATAATGTGCCCATGAATATGGTCCGTATCATTATGGACTGCATAAACCGCTTCAAAATCCTTCCCAAGAAATTCTGTCACAAACTCTCCTACCACTTGGAAGGCTTCTTCTTCCGAAACCTCATCTTCCTCAAACGAAAGAATGAAATGGTAGCCCTGCCTTTTATCCAGCTTTCCAAAATGACGTTTGGTATCTACCATCTGGGATAATGCCTGTTCAGGAATACAGTTATGTCCACAGACATAGCGGCCATGTTCTGTTTTCTCCGGGTTCATAATATAGCGAAGACCGTTTGCCAGATGTTTTGCCGGATAGCCCGTTTTTGCCTGTTTCATGTGCAGGCACTTTGTAATTGCCATAACCTACAGCCTTTCCTGCACCTGGCTTACCAGTGTTTTTATCTGCTTCAAAAACACATACAGACGGTGTTTATCTTCCCTGGAATAAAGGGCGCTGTTATTGTTATGGGTAATCTGGTTAATGTTTACACCAATCCGGTTGATTTCCTGGTTCATGCGTTCCAGTTCCTGACGGATTTCCGGGTAATCCCTGGGACGGTTGGTAATCAGCATACGAAGGTACTGGGAATCGGAAAGCCCCATCTTTTCTGCCTGTTTTTGTAACTCTTCCAACTCCCATGAGTACAGCCGGATTTCTTTTCTGCATTTCATTGTTTCTTTTTTCATGCTCCCCCTTTCCTTATCTTTATCACATATTTCATCTACCGATTTCTACTCCAACGCTATCTGCTGTCAACTCCTAAGACCTGCTATCGGTCACCGTATAACTTCCCAGTGTCCAGACTGGCTATGCCAGTCCTCTGCAAGATACGGATTTTACCGTACAAAATCCCATCTTGTTAGGGGGACACCCCTAATACCCCGGATCAAATAGATAGCAAAACGCAGATACTGATAGCAGACCTGCGTTCCATATAGGTAAAAACCGATAGCAGTTCCAAACATCTGCTATCGGTTTTTCCACTTCCTACTTCTATTTCTGCTAACAAAACCCCAGTTCTGTTAGCAAATCTGCCAGCCTCCTGTGTCTGATGTGACAGCAGTTCTTCCATTCTGCTATCAACGCTTTTGCACAGACTCCCATGCAGGCTGCTTCTTCTTCCGCAATTTTTCTCTTTCCAGCAAGTATGGGAAGACTCTCTATGGACCATTTGCCGCTTTGGGTTTCTCTTATGAAATTATTGGTTTACCTGTTCTTCCAAACGCTCCAATGCCTTTTCAAAAGCTCCAATCCCACTGAAAAAGGAAGAAAGCCGAATATCCTCAAACAGATATGGCATGGCTTTGTATAGCTCCAGAAAAATATAGTACAGCACATCAACAACAATGGAATTTCCTGCCTGTTTGTAAAGCTGGCTGTTGCTTATGCCTGCTTCTTTTGCTTTCCGAAAATCCGTATCGGAAAATCCCATAAGCCGGAAGCATTCTAAAGGTGTCAGCCTCCGGATACGGATTAAAGACTCTAAACGGTGTATTCCATTTGATGTCGTAAGCGTAGGGCAGAGTTCCCCATGCTCCTGTACCCTTCCCCGTTTTTCCACAGACGGATAACTAAGATTTACAACACCATTTTCCAAACATTCCTCATAACCTTTCTGTGTCTTTTGACGTACCAGAATGATATTATCTTTTTGTACAGAAGTAAGGGTATGGCAGACTTCTTTTTCTCCCAGTTCCAAAGTCTGCACAATCCTGCCTTCCGGGTCATACCTGCCCCGGATTGCTCCTGGACATTTTTCTACAATCTTTGGCTGGTCATGTCCTGCCAAAACTGCACCGCTGCTTCCTAAAGGGGAATAAATAACCCCGCTTGAACCATAGCCGGTATGAATATCTCCCACTTGAAGAATTTTGGGCTGCTGTCCGCCACCACCACAGGCAGTTACCGTAGGGCAGCACCCGTCTGGCAGATAAACCCGTCCAGTCTGTTCAAACACCCCTTTGATATTTCCGGCCCTCTTTACCCGGTTTTCCCGAAAAGCCTTCAGGATTTTTTTCGTCCGGCTCAAACAAAAGGGCTTTTCTCTCTTCCATATCTTCAATCAAGCGGCGTACTTTTTCCTGGGATAAGTAGTATCTTTCCTCTACCGTATCCTCCAGAATATCCATAAGGCACTGGAAGGACTCCAGCGGTTCCGGAAACTGGAATTTTCCATTATCCATTTCCTTCTGTATCAAAATCAGATATACCCGTTCCCTGTTCTGGGGTATTCCATAATGCTTTGCATTAAGAACACTCCAATAGGTGTGGTATCCGTATTCATGCAGTTCTTCTTCAAACAACCGGAATGTGGTATCCCGGAATTTTTTTCCTACAATATTTTTTACATTTTCATAAATTCCCCATACTGGTTTGACACCCCGTATCATACGGAGCCACTCCACCAGAAGGGAAGAACGTGTTTTATCAATATCATGGGAACCACACATGCCGCAGGCGTCCCTTTTGGAATAATGTACCTGCAGAGGGTTATACTCATACCCGCAGCTCGGCATTTCCAAACCGCGCCTGCCTGCTTGCCTGCCAGGGAAAAATCCTGACAGGGGCTTCCGCCACAAATCATGTTAAACGGTTCAATCTCCCTTTCGTCCACTTTTGTAATATCTCCCAGATTCAATGTTTCACTTGTACCATGAATCGCACAATAACTCTTTGCTGCATATTTATCAAACTCACAAAAATTTACCAAACTATATTTCATTCCTCATATTTCATGAGGTGTAGCTACACATTTTACCTAGGATTACTCACTTATTTCCTCCTGTCTCCTAAATTTTTTATAGTCTTCATGAGAAATCCACAGCTACAAACGAAATATCCATCTGGCATTACCTTACAATCATAGAAT
>ENA-OPZW01000014-OPZW01000014.1-human-gut-metagenome-genome-assembly--contig:-NODE-14-length-14052-cov-1.098241_pt1 | contig 14052 bp, 19 predicted proteins | sample MGYA00242486_ERZ504509 | MGnify/ENA primary metagenome ERZ504509 (study PRJEB26092, sample SAMD00036233) | human gut metagenome | host: Homo sapiens | study: EMG produced TPA metagenomics assembly of...
TGATTTCTCTTTGTCTTTTGATGTAGAGAAATATGATGATGCGAATGCGGAAGAATTCGCAGGGGGATTTTTTGGGAGCTCAACATTGTACAGTTTACAGATGCAATAGTGGGAATATTTGAAAATTCAGATGCGGTAGCTGAGGGATTTGCTTATGCAAGATACTATCATCAAACAGGAATTGATTCGGAATGGGAAACCAATCCTCTTGTGAAACTTGGTGAGAAACTGATGCAAGAGCACGCAATGCTGGATTTTCATAAAATAGTATTGGATACAGCTTCTAGGGAGCGTTTATTGAAACGGTAAGTAACGGGTTATAATAAGATACAACCAATCAATTTTTTGTGGAAACTATTGATATTTCTTAGGGTATCGCATATAATATAATTAAGCCAAAAGGTTTCGTGTAGCGGCACGTAAAAGCTGTACTGTGCCCGGGCAGGGTAATTACTGGGACTATTTGATACTCGGAAGGGTATTACGCCCACACCAGGGAGATACGGTGAGTCCGCGCCGGGGACTCAATGATACCGGCGACATTTTAGACATTCGGAAGGATGTCGCGGCTGACAGCCAGCATAAAACCGCTTTTTAAGATTATGGGCACTGGATAACAAAAAAGTTGTCCAGTGCTGTTTTTTTATACTATAGTGATGATTGGGAAAAGATAGATGGGAAAACAACAGGATAGAGAGAAAATTGTACAGGAGATTAAAGTAGCTGCTGATCTGTATAGGAAGCATTTAGTAGGTAAAAGATTTCTATATGTATTTGAAGGCAGATATATTGAGGTGCTTTATAAAGCTGCCAATTTTTAGGCACTTGACAGGTGTGGCCACGAACCTTTCAGCAAAAAAGTTTTATAGTTATGCAGCAAAAAAAAATGCTTCAGGCTTCGCAGATATTTTTTACACCGCAGCACCCTTTTTCATTGTGTAAGCGTAAGATTAAGCATATCGGACAGATTGCAATGCTGGCTGGCTCAGAAGGATTTATGCTGGAAGAGATTGTCACAGACACGAGAACTTATAAGTTTGGCACAACAGATCTTAATTTTACTCTATGCTTAAATAAAGAGTATGATGATAAGGGGCAGCAAAAGGGCGATTGCTTTGTAGTAGAATCGCTGCGAGATGAAGATTGCTTTTCTAAAAGTAGAACAGCATATACAGTAACTCATATTTTTCAGCGCCGAATGATGCGAAAAAATATACAAATTTACTGTTTTTAGATGAAAATGCAACGGTAGACGGTCTTCCAGATGAAATTAAAAACATGCTGGATCAAACTTTACTACATAAATAAAAATGGAGAGTACAGGTCTTGGCGTATAGAAAATACTGCAGGATCTTCTTACGAAAGAATTTTTTAAGATATGAGAGAAAAGAGGTGCTTTCTATATGGCTACATCAAGTATCCTTACAGAGCTTGTGATTGAAGACCCCAAAAAGGCAGAAGCATTTATTAATGCACTGGAACTGTCCAGTCAAGATCCAGTATGCAGCCCGTCTGCCCCGTTCATTCCCATATTAGATAGTGTGGAAGAGATACGGAGGTTCCTGGAAAGAAAAAACAAGTAAGCCTATGTATTGGCAAATATCTTAGATGAATAGAAGCTATTGGAGAGGAGTCGATATGTGACGTTCTCTCCTTTTTTATGCCTAATTGAAGAGATAATGCAGTGCTTTTTCGTAAATGGTGCAAAAATCGTTTTCAACTCGTTCAGATATAATAAATCTCTAAAACCAAAAAAGGAAAGAAATGGTAATGAAACTGGGAAATCTTGCCTCCATAGTCCATTACCAGGGAAAGGATTTGTAATTATAATAGAGCCTGTAATCAACGAGGAGATAAAAGAATGCAGAATGAACTTTATATTGTAGCAGATGCCATAAAAGCCTTGCGGGAATCCAGGGGACTGACTCAGGAGCAGCTTGCAGAGAAAGCAGATATTTCCGTATCACATCTGGCGAAGATTGAAACACATGCCAGACTTATGGGAATGAAAACTTATATCCGGCTGTTGGAAGCTATGGATATTCCCATAAAAGAACACTTTATACACATGGGTACAGCGAAAAAAGATATGATGTTGAAGGAAAAAATCTGGTATCTGGTACAGGATTGTGATGAAAGAGAAACTAACCTTTTGATCTATTCCATAGAGGGAATTAAGAAAGGGCTAAAGAAATATCAGCAAGACAGCAGGAAGTGAGAATACAGATAGGGAGGAAAAGGGAAATGTTATCAAGAGAAAAGGTGGAAGCAGTATTATTTAAAATGGGAATGCCTGCCAATGTAAAAGGATTTGGCTATATTGTAGACAGTGTTTTGCTTCTGGAAGAAGACAGCAAGATTAAAACGACATATCTGTATTTTAAGGTGGCCCAGCAACATGGCACGACAGGGCAGCGGGTAGAACGGGCAATCCGCCATGCGTTTGATATTGTCCGAAGCTGCAGAGGTGATTATGATGTGGTGAACCATTATATCGGTTTTATCAACTGTGCCAATTCCCCTTCCTTATCCATGCTCACAATGAAGATACGGGAGGAAGCACTGGAAGTACCGGAACCAAAACCGGAAAAGAAAGAAGAGAACGTGATTACGGGAATTACCGAAGACCGGCTTTTGGAGTTGATGCGGCAGGCATGTACGGAATTTTGGGCAGATATGATTATCCGGTTAAAAAAATAAAGAGAAATGCAGACCGAAAACAGTCTGCCAAAACACATCAGGGTTATGGTGTCTTTTGGCAGGCTGATGTTTTCAGCCGGGAAGAACCTTGAAAACTGAATATCAGTATGGTGATATTTTTTTAAAACAAACGTGTCATTTCTGACGCTAATCTATAGAAATATCTTAAAGGACACAAAACATTTCGGCACATTCTATTTTGTATGATGCAGGGTCATGAGCTGTGCGAAGATACACTTGTCCGCAGTGGCAGCAGGTAAGGCAGAAAAGAAGCGGATCAAACAAGGAATCGTAGAAGATGAAGGGAAAGTGTGAGCAGCGCCCGGACATAGGCTGTGGGTGGCAGGCAGTCTGAAAGCCGAATGATAATGATACCTTTGCATAAAACACTGCAACCAGGGTAGCGTCTGGGACATGCTGCAGCGGGAAAGGGTGCTGCAGGGTGTCAGGCGGCCAGCCGGGCCGGTCCTACATGCTCCCGTTCACACCGGGGTGAGAAAATAAAAAACATGCTGGCAGGGAAAGCCCTGCCAGTATGGTGTGTAAAATGGGTTCATTTTAGGGCTATGGGGAAACGCCGGTTTCTTTATAGCCCTGGAATGAAAACAGGAGCCAAAGAAAGAGGAGGCAGAGCAATGAATAGAGAGATGTTACAAAAACTGTTTTCAGAAGATAAAGAGATCTTTCAGGGAGGAATGTTATTCCCTGCATGGATCTGCAAAGGAAAAAAAGAGATAGAAAATAGGAACAGTCCCCAGCGGGCGGCAGTGTATCTGGATATTCCCATTCCATGTGCCGGGCTTTTGTATTATGAAAAAGAAAAAAGCCTGCATTACTGTGAACAGCAGACATACCATGTGGTTACTTTACTGGAAGGTGTAGGGTGTGGTAATTCCATAGAAAAAGAAAACTGGCAGAGGCTGGCAGTGCTTGCAGGAAAAGGCATGATTGATGTGATTGTGGTATCCGGGCTTAGCAGGTTATCCTATTGTCCGGAAGAAATTTTACAGACTATGGAACTGCTCCAGTCTTTTCAGGTGCAGATAGACTGTATCGGTTATGGGATTTTAGATTATGCCAGACTGAAACAGTATTTAATGCACACCTGGGAGAAACAGGAACAATTTGAGCAGGACTTAGATGCGTATCTGTGCAGTTGCTGTACCAGGGAAGGGATATAATGCTCTCGCGGGAAGAACTGCTGAAGATGCGGGAAATGACGTTTGAGGACATTGACCCGAAAGAGATACAAGATGTAGAGAAACTGAAGATTGATGTAAAAAAGAGCAAACCGGAGAAGGTCCGGGAAATCCTGGAGTCCGGAAAGAACCCTTATTTTCTGAAATATAAGGGGATCACCATAAAGATTGGGTTTGCTTCTACCAACCGTACCATAGAGGAAGCCATGCAAAGCCTTGTGCAGATGAAATGGTAAAGCCACGACAGGGATAGGGAAGAAAGCGGATTGTTGGCAGATTACAGGGTGGACAAACCTTCTGGACTATGGTAGGATGATGGCAAGGACCCAGTAGCCTCTATCATTTAGGGAATCGGCTGACGAATCTAAATGATAGGAGCGAATACAATGAAAAATCAAATACTTAAAAAAATCTATCGTGCGGTTGTTTACCTGCGCCTTTCTGACGAAGATGGTGATAACAGGGAAAGCGACAGCATATCAAACCAGAGGATACTAATCCATAGCTTTTTAAAGAGCCACCCTGAAATTCAGGTGGTAAAAGAATGTGTAGATGATGGATATACCGGCACAAACTTTAACCGCCCCGGTTTTCAGGAAATGCTGCGTATGCTGGAAGAGGGGGAAGCAGACTGTATTATTGTCAAAGACCTTTCCCGTTATGGAAGGGACTTTTCCGGTGTTTTACAGTATGTGGAACGTATCCTGCCGAAAATGGGTGTGCGCCTGATCCTTGTCAATGACAATTATGACAGCCTCACGCCAAATCGTGATTTCCTTACCCTGAGATTTAAAAGTTTAATCAATGACCTTTACCCTGCGGATACTTCCAAAAGTGTGCGTTCCCATTTGTATGTCAAAATGACAGCCGGGCAGTGTGTAGCGCCTTTTGCTTTTTATGGTTATCTGAAATCCGAAGAGGATAAACATAAGCTGGTCATGGACGAAGTGGCAGCTTCTGTTGTACGGGATATTTACCACATGAAAATGCAGGGCTACAGCCTGACGGATATATCCGAAGAATTAAACCGGCGTGGGATCTTGACGCCTCTTCGGTATAAGCAGGTATATTTAAAACAGAAATTAAAGACAGGGTTCCGTCTGACGGAAAAACCGGTCTGGATGCCAACTATGGTGCGTCGTATCCTTCTTGATGAACGCTACACCGGAGTGCTGATACAGGGAAAAACCACAACGCCAAACCATAAAGTAAAGGTTGTGATCCACAAAGAGGAAGCTGAGTGGATACGGTATGAAAATGCTTTTGAGCCGGTTATCAATAGACACCAATATGAAGTGGTGGGCAACCTGATGAAAATGGATACCATGAGAGGTGCAAAGGGGCTAGCGCTTCTTTCAGGCCTGGTAAAATGTGGGGACTGTAAAGAAAGCATGGTACTGAAAAGCCCAGATAAAGTCCACCACTATTATGTATGTTCGACTTCCCTTTATGAAAAGCAGTGCAGTTCCCATAGTATCAGTGAGAAAAAACTGGTAGGAGCTGTGACAGAGGCAATCCTGCATTATATTTCTGTTCTGGTGGAGCTGAAAGAGATACTGGCGTATGTAAAAACTGCCTCAATCCCAAGACAGCGGCTTTTGGAAGAAGACAAAAAACTGGAGATGCTGGAAAAGGAGAGCCAGAGGATTTTAAACATTAAAGTAAAACTGTATGACAGTTTTGCAGAAGAAATCCTGGACCGGACAGAATTTGAAACCTTCAAAGCAAAGTATGACCAGTCTTTAGAGGAAATCCGGCAGGCAATGGAGTGCCAGCAAAGGGAAATCCGAAACTTGCAGGAAACCCTTGAAAAACAGCAGGAGTGGCTGGAATATTTTCTGGAATACCGGGACCGGACGGAAGTGGACCGCTTAATGCTGGTAAACCTGGTCAAACGGATTGAGGTATATGAGCAGAAGCGCATTATCATTCATTTTTGGTTTGAAGATGAATTTGAAAAGGTATTGGGACTGCTGGAAACGGTAAATAGAGCAAAGCCGGATCAGCATGTGGAAGCCTTCCTGAAAGGAAAGGGGGCGGAAGCAAGTGCCTAAGGTAAGCAAAAGAGGACAGAAAAGACAAAGCAGCAAGCCGGAAATGAAGTATCTGAGAACCTATATTTATGTAAGGCTTTCCGAAAAGGACGGAGGGCATGGCAGAAGGGATTCCATTTATATCCAAAAACAGATCTGTGAAGACTACGCAAAGAAACACCCGGAAATGCTGGTGGTAAAAGTCTATGCGGATAATGGTGTGACAGGTACAACGTTCCAAAGGAACGCATTTGAAGAGTTGATGGAAGATGTGGCAAATAAAAAGGTTGACTGCATCATTGTAAAGGATTTTGCCCGGTTTGGAAGGGACGCCTTAGATGCTGTAGATTTGATTGATGTAATTTTCCCAACTTTAAATATCCGGTTTGTTTCCGTTATGGACGAATATGACAGTGCGAACCCGGCTTGTGTAGAAGACCGGACCACCAATATTTTGAAGCACTTTATGAATGATTATTATGCCAGGGAAGTTTCAGAGAAACTGGTACAGGCACACCGGCTGTCCAGGGAGCGGGGAGAGTTCTGGGGTTCCAGACCTCCTTATGGATACCAAAGGGCAGAGGAAAACAGCAAGAAGCTGGTGCCGGAACCAGAGGAGGCAGAAATAATCCTGCAGATTTTTTACTGGTATGTGTTTGAAGAAATGTCAAGCTATGATATAGCAAGGGAACTGAATGGCAGAAAGGTATTAGGACCGGAGGACAGCTATCAGAAAAGGAAACAGGGAAAGGAGCCGGAAAAAAGGCGGTTATGGAGATCAGACGGTATCAGGAAGATTTTACAGAACCCCGTTTACATTGGTGCTGCTGTTTATGGGAAAACAAAACAGATGCTTGCACAGAATATTCCTCTTCAGATGATACCAAAAGAGCAGTGGGAAGTGTGTGAAAATGCCTGGGAAGCAGTTGTGGAACGGGCGATTTATGAAAAAGCACAGGAAATTGCAAAGGAACGCTGGAAAGATACGTTAGATAACTGGGCTGCAAACCCAAAAGAAAAACAGGGGGCAGATGGTTCTTTTAAGGGAAGAATTTTCTGTGGACATTGCGGAAAACGCCTTGGAAGGTGCAGGAGCGGAGGCAATGAGAAACATAAATATATGGTTTATAAATGCCCTTCTTTTTCCCTTACAGATCATACGGAATGTTTCCGCACGGTGAATGAAATCTACATCAATCAGGCAGTCAAGGCAGCACTCCGCTACCAGATCCAGCTTGCTGTGGAAAGTAAGAAGACCTATGGTGCAGAGTTTTATCAAAAGCTGGAGCAGGAGGTAGCAGAAAAAATAAAAAATGCCAGACAGAAGTATGAGAAATATGGAAGAAAACTGGAAATCTTGTTTGAGCATTATGCTACCGGACTGTTGGACTGCAAGGAATATCAGGAGATTAAATCAATCTATCAGGAAGAACAGCAAGCAGCCAAGCAGAATATGAAGCAGGTACAGCTTCGTGGACAGAACCTGTTAGATCAGGTGAAGGCAAGAATGGACTGGACAGAGGAACTTCTAAAGTACCAAAGATTCCAGAAGATAGAGAAAGGGATTGCTGACCGCTTTATTGAAAAGATTACGGTATATTCCAAAGACTATGTGGAAATCGTGTTCTGGTTTGGGGATTTATTTGAAAAGGAGCTGGAAAAAGAACTGGTCAATATGGAAGGAGGTCTTCCGTATGCAGTATGATTTTATTTTTGCTTATCTGCGTCTTTCCAGAGATGATAAAGAAAAAATGGAGGAAAGCAACAGCATTAAAAATCAAAGGCTTTTGATCCAGCATTTTGTAGAAAAACAGCCGGAATTTGCAGGGGCAAAGGTTTTCTTCTTTGTAGATGATGGTTACAGCGGTACAACCTTTGACCGCCCGGAATTTAAGCGCATGATGGGGCTGATTACCAGGAGAAAACGGATCTGTATCATTGTCAAAGATTTGAGCCGCCTGGGAAGGGATACCATAGAAACACAAAACTATATCGAAAAAATATTTCCGTTCCTTGGGGTGCGTTTCATTTCAATCAATGATTTTTATGACAGCAGCCAGAAACCTTCCGAAAGAAGGATACGGAGATTAAATTTAAGAACCTAATCAATGGGATTTATCCCCAGATTTGTTCCGACAATATCAAAAAAGTTATGAGGAAACAGGCTGAAATGGGACAATATCATGGTTCAATCCCAACATACGGATATTGCTTCCATGACGGTGTTCATACAAAACTTCATCTGGATACGGAGGCAGCTTCCGTTGTAAGGGGGATTTTCGACCAAAGGTTGGAAGGAAAGACCTATGCAGACATTGCCAGGGACCTGAATAAAAAAGAAGTTGAAACACCTACCGTATATCTTCAAAGGAAAGGCTGGGCGCCGGAAGCAAAGAAATCTGTGAAATTCTGGGACGGAAATTTAGTAAAGCTGATTTTGTTTAATCCGGTTTATGCAGGACTGACGGTAAGAGGGAAAACAGAAACCAGGGTTCCGTCAAAAAGAGAGTACCGATATATTTCAAGAGAGGATTGGATTTGCGTAAAAGGAGGACACGAAGCGATTGTAACGGAGCAGGAGCTTCAGAAGGTCCAGGACATGGTACAGAAGGACAGAAAATATCATGGGTCTACACCGTCTTCTGAGAATATTTTTGCAGGCCTGATCCGCTGCGGGCATTGTGGTCGGAAAATGCGGATACGGACAGAATACAAAGAAAAGCCGATTTATTGTAAAAGTGTTACGACAGCCCCCAATGCTTCCTGTTATCCAAAGAAATATAAGCAGAAAGAGTTGGAAGAACTGGTGCTAATTATGATAAGACAGCAGGCAGCCCTTGCAGAGGATACCATAAAGCAGTTAAAGAAAGCCAATCAGACTTTGAATATTCCGAAACTCCGGTATCGGAAAAAGCAATATGAAAAGAAGCTGGCACTTTGCAAACAGGAGAAAATGGAACTATATGAACAATATGTAGAAGAACAGATTTCTTTGAAGGATTACCTGGCACGAAAACAAACCTATATGGAGAAAATAGCAGCTTATCAGCAAAAGATACAGGAGATAGAAGCAAAAATTTTAAAGGGGGAGGAGGAAAAACAAAAGGAGAAATCAGAGGGACTGCAACTTTTTGTAAAATATAAGGGATTGGAAGAGCTGTCTTATGAAGTTCTGCATGAGCTGATTGAAGTCATAAATTTTTATGATCCGGAACATATTGAAATTGTATGGAAATACAGGGACGAATTTCTGGAAGCAGTAGAATAAGAAAGAACCGGGAGAGCTTATTGTCCTGGATTCCGGTAGAGAAAAAGATTTCATAAAAGAGGAGGAAAACGCTGCGGTGTCTTCCTCTTCTTTGTATTAGGAGAAAATTAGGCAAAGAAGATGGGGGAGGAGCCATGTATCTTGAAACATATTCTATGGAAGAACTGATGGAGCTGATAGAAGAGAAAGGGTATTGCTCTGTGGAGGCAGTAGAAATCCTGAAAGAAATGGAACAGGCAAAAAAAGAGTATGATTTTTTACTCCGGGATTGTGAGGAAAAAGCGTGGAAAACAGACCAGGTGGTAGTTGATTATTACCGGCATCTCTTAGAAGAATTACGGAAATCGTTGCCCTATGATGCTATGGGAGGGCAGTACACAATTCCGATTTTGGTGTTACAGGAGTTCCGTAAACCGGACATTGTAGAAAAAATCAGGGATTTTATTGGTTGTCAGGCTGGATTTTCCGATCATGCTCTGTTACAGGAAATACAGAAATTTATGACCGTACATCTGGACCCGCAGGGAATTATCCTCTATATGGACGTATTGGGAAACCAGCCGGCGGCAAGGAATGTTTACAAACAGGGAGGACAAATGTGGTAAAAGAAAGAGTATTGGCGGTTCTCGACATCATTATGAAAATAAGATATAGGAAGATTATTGAAAAAGTGGTACAATAAAATATAAAGAAAAATAAGCATTAAAAGTAATATAAAAACCAAAGAAAATATGATAGGTTAATAATTTAACTTAGAAATAGAATACGAATGGAGATGTTTAAAATGGGTACATTGATACGTGAAAATAAAAGGAAAATAGCACTTAGTCTTAATATGGGTTTGTTGTTAATGGGATGTTTAATGTTAACGATTGGTGCATATCCAGCCTTATATAGTGGTGGAGCAAATGAAACACGTTTATCAATAGGAGCAACATGTATTGCATTTTGGTTTATTAGTTTTCCTGCTTTATCGAGAGAAACTAAAGAGAAAAAGATAGTTACAGTAAGCATCCATGCCATTACTGCATTTTCTGTTTTAATTATATTTTCTTGGGAGATACATTATATTCTTGTTAATTGGAAAAAAGGATCTCACTTGGGAGATATAGGATTTTGCATAGGGGGCATAATCGTGTGTTCCTATTTGTGTTATATACTTATCTCGTTCATTAAAACATTTTATTTTTTAATACAGAAGGTAAGGAGATTACTGTTTCCTAATAGTACAAATCAAAATGTTTCCAGAATTGTACATCTGCTAGAAATGGCTTCTTCGTTAATAGTATCTTTAACAGCTTTTATCGGAAGTCTAACAGCTGCTTGTGTAGCAGTGCAAACATTTTTGGAACATATTTACTAGGAGAGAAAAGAAATTGGACAGATTGGTTATTATAGGAAATGGTTTTGATCGGGCACACAATTTGCCCACTTCGTATTATGATTTTAAGGAGTATTTGAGATATATGCTCGTGAATTTTATGAAGCTATATGTAAATATATACCAGAAGAAGAATTGTGGTTTCAATTTGAAATGGCTTTAGGCGAATTAGATAAATATCAAGTGCAAGAAGAAAATGCTTCATATTATCTTGATTATGGTGACGAAAATTGGAAAGACAGTGCTAATCATGACTTTCAATTTATGGTTGAGCAGGATTTGGCATTTGCATCTTATATTCCATATTATTTTAAGAAATGGATTGAGCAAATAGATACAAACGTTTTACCTTTGGTATCAAAGCGTATAATAAATAATACGTGTAAGATTCTAAATTTTAATTATACGGATACATTAGAAAGAGCATATAAAGTACCTGCTGAGAATATTTTATACATTCATGGAAAAGCCCTGAGCAGTAAGAAACTTGTAGTGGGACATCATGATATTTCTACTTTTCAGTACGGAGCTGTTTCTCCATTTAATGCAGCGGAAGAACATGGAATATATATACAAGATGATGATGAAGATTTTAGAATAACTGAAACAAAAGAAATCATTAAAGCCTATTTTCAAAAGACATATAAAGATACGTTTGGTATTATACAAATGAATCAAAATTTTTTTGACTCTCTTATAAATATAAATGAAATATTTTATATTAGGTCATTCGTTATCTTCTGTAGATATGGATTATTTTGTTGAGATTAGAAAGAGAGTATTACATTCGTGTAAATGGTATATTTCATATTTCTCAGAAAGTGATTTAGATAATATGGAATATTTTGCAAAAAGGTTAGATATTAAAAATTTTCAGCCGGTAATGCTAAGTAATTTATAATACGATTATACAGTCAGAAAAGACTAATAAAAGAAGAGGAAAACGCTGCGGTGCCTTCCTCTTCTTTTATTTAGAAGAAAATTTAGAAAAGAAGGAAGGGGAGAAGAGCCATGTATCTTGAAACATATTTTACGGAAAGACTATGAAAAAAGCTAGCATATAATGCTATGGGAGGTCAGCACACGATTCCGATTCTGGTGTTACAAGAGTTCCGTAAACGGGATATTGTAGAAAAAATCAGGAATTTTATTGGCTGCCAGGCTGGGTTTCTGATCATGATCTGTTACAGGAAATACAGAAATTTATTACCGTACATCTGGACTCGCAGGGAATTATCCTCTATATGGACGTACTGGGGAATTTGCCGCGTGCAAGAAATAGTTACAAGTAAGGAGGACAAATGTGGTAAAAGAAAGAGTATTAGCAGTTCCAGATACAAGCATTTTTATTGCGGAGTTGCCGGAAGCAACCAGAAATATCATACGGAAAGATTTAGAGGAACATGCAAGGGAACATCATTACCGGCTGGAATGGGACCGGGAAAGTAAAGATTATGTGGCAATGAGCCGGAGATTTTGCGATATGGAAAACATTTATACGGATACATATCTGCATTTCTGCGAGACAGGGGAAGATATAGAACCCTATGAAAAAAGCCTGAAGCGGACTATTTCTATCAGGTTGTATCAAGATGAGGTAGAAGAGCTCTGTAGGAAGTCTGGAAAAGTTGGGCTATCAATCGGTGAACTATTTGAAAACTTTGTTGCAGATTTGATTTGTGGTACACATACCAATGGTTCTGATGAACGCATGTATATTGAGCAATGGTTTGACCGGTGCTATTTCAGTATTATGCCAGAGGAAACATTTTTATCTTATCTGCTTGAAATGCGGGAGATAGACAGTGTTTTGGAATGCTGGGAAATCTTGCAGGAGTTGAAGGAGCTGGAAGAGCCGGATTGTTATGATAAAGAGGAACTGGAGATACAGCAGAACACTTTGGAAGACTATTTTCAGGAATATAGAACCTATACAAGAGAAACGACAGAAGACCAGTTGGAAGCTGCTATGGAAAAGGTGCTGGAATGGAATAAAGAAAGAGAGTATTTGTTGGAGGGAAATGTCCCAGATAAGTCTTTGGGACGGTAGCCGGATTGGAGAAAGGAAGAAAACAGTGATAAGTAATGCGGAAAGAATTGTGTTAAGAAATATGTACCCACCGGGGTGTCGGGTAGAGTTGGAAGATATGGAAGCTGATCCGTATGTAAAACTGAGTCCCGGTGATTTAGGAACCGTACAGTTTGTAGATGATGCCGGACAGATTCATGTATCTTGGGATTGCGGACACAGCCTTGCTATGGTATTTGGTGTTGATCATTGCAGATGTATTATGAGAGAGGAACGTTTGCAGGAGCTATTACAAAGAGTACAGGCTATGCCATTTGAGAGTTTGGAAAAAATGGAACTGTATATTAGGGAAAAATTATCCGGGGCTTTCCCTAAAATCAGTTTTCAGGAGAAAGAAGGGCAGGAGGCTTTTGTAGATATGGGAGTTGCTGCATTTATGAAAAAAGGTCTTGGTGTGGCAATTCAATATGAAACTGACAGCCAGCAGCACATCTTTATAAAAAAGATGGAAATGCAGGGACAGGAGTTGGAAAGGAAAAATCCTTTTCCAGTACAGAAGAAGCGATAAGAATGGTTTCTTTTAATTGCAAAAATCGACAATTTTTTTTGGATATAACTTGACAGGATAGGGAAAATCGACGATTCTTTCCCTGATCTGCCGGAACTACGAGTTCCAGAAGGGTGAGATTCTGATCGACGGCATCGACATCCGAAAGATCAAGATCGATTCCCTGCGGAAAAAATTCGGCCAGATGCTGCAGGATGTCTTCCTGTTCTCGGGAACGATCCGTAGCAACATTATTCTCCGCGAGGAGGGGATTTCCGATGAGGAGATCATGGACGTCTGCCATTATGTGAATGCTGACCAGTTTATCAACAAGCTGGATCACGGCCTCGACGAGCCGGTGCGGGAGAGAGGAAACAACTTCTCCGCCGGACAGCGCCAGCTTCTCTCGTTTGCGCGTACCATCATCCATAAGCCTTCGGTCATGATCCTTGACGAGGCGACGGCGAACATCGACACCGAAACCGAGCTTCTGATCCAGGATTCCATGGAAAAGATGAAGAACATCGGAACGATGCTGATCGTAGCGCACCGTCTTTCGACGATCCAGCATGCGGATGAGATTATCGTACTGTCCCACGGAAAAATCGTGGAGCATGGAACGCATCAGGAGCTTTTAGCAGCGCAGGGAAGATATTACCAGCTCTACACGCTGCAGTACCACCGCGAGCAGAGTGAGAAACAGAGAGGAAGAAAGTAAGAAAATTTTAGAACAATAAAGACAATTTACAAAAAGGGAGAAATTTTGTTTGTGCAAAGTGACAAAATTTCTCCTTTTTTTTACGGTGTATCATATTAAAATGATTTTAAATCAATATAGTCATATGAAAAAAATATGAGCATAATACGATATCCGTTTTTCCATCTCAAAAAAGCG
>ENA-OPZW01000015-OPZW01000015.1-human-gut-metagenome-genome-assembly--contig:-NODE-15-length-13888-cov-1.021873_pt1 | contig 13888 bp, 18 predicted proteins | sample MGYA00242486_ERZ504509 | MGnify/ENA primary metagenome ERZ504509 (study PRJEB26092, sample SAMD00036233) | human gut metagenome | host: Homo sapiens | study: EMG produced TPA metagenomics assembly of...
CTTCAGAAGAGGAGATGCAGGAAGGGCTTTTGAATCTGCAAAAGACTGATTATAAAGTAGATTATGTGATAACTCATTGTTGTGCAACTGAGCTTCAAAATAAAATTATGAGCTATGTTGATGGAAATAGTAAGCCGGACATATTGACTGATTATTTGCAGGAGCTAGAATCTAAGCTTGAGTATAAGCATTGGTACTTTGGGCATTATCACCATGATTTCAATGTAGATGAGAACCATACGTTATTGTATAAAAAGATTATCAATTTGGATGAGCAACTGCCGGAATATGGCAGGGTTCCAATTATCGGAATGCCAAAATTCAAACGCAACGATATGGTAGTTTTTAAATTCAGGGACGATGAAAAGTGTGGCATGATTCAAATAGTGGACGCATATGGAACCTTCGAGCAGGATGACGAGCCATCTTATGATATATGTGTCGAGGAAGAAAACTGTCTATATAAGCATATAAGAGAGACGGATATTGTAAGGAAAGCATGTTAAACAGATACTCAACAGATATTTATTTGGAATATGAAGTTCAGTTAATTCTTTCTGAAATATAGGCGGTTGAAGATATTCTTAAAGAAAATAAAAAATCTTTACAAATAAAATGAATTGATGTATTATAGCACCACACAAAACGTAGCAATCGATAATAATAGCCTTACATCCATTGAAAAACAGCGGTGTCTGATGCGTATGCAGAGGATGTTGTAATTAGTAAGTGACGTACCGAACGAATTTACACAAGGAGGCATTCATATGAATTATCCAGTATTAGATCTTAAAGCTACCGGAGAACGAATCAATCAGCTCCGCAAGGACAATAACCTCAGGGTGATTGATGTTGCGGAGTATATGGGCTTCGAATCAACGCAGGCCGTTTACAAGTGGCAGCGTGGTGAGAGCCTTCCGACGGTCGACAACCTGTATGCCTTGAGCAGGCTGTTGCACACTTCGGTGGATGACATACTGATAGGCGAGAAAGAGAGGGACGATGAGCCTCTCTTTCTTTTTGCTTTTATATTTTTCTTTGGTTTTCTTGTCCTTATGAAAGTCCATTTTATATCCTCAATTCCCTCATCTGTGGCAGAAATCGGTGTGTTATTAACCATTATGGAAAGACCGTAAATGGCTGTTTTTTAGATATTGACGGAGTGCTGAATTCAAGTAAAATAATAGACAGGAATTTTGATTATCCAGAGCTTGTAATATCAAAGTAAATGCTATAGAATATTTTCATATCAAATTAAACACAAATGAGGAGATTTAAAGTTATGAAACAGAAATTGAGAAACCTTTCGGCACCGGCAAATATAATATTTGCCATTCTTGCAGTCTTTCTTTTCATTGCACCCTTGCAGTGGAGCGGAAAAGTTCTGGGATTGATTCCTGGCATGGAAAAGGCGGATGACTATCTGCTGCAGGCTATTGTGGAGACCGTTGTTTTAGTTATTTTTCTTGGCATCACATATATATTTGGGCTGTGGGATATTTTTAAGGAAAATGCAGCAGGATGGACAAGAAGCTTATACACAGGCGGTTTTTTCATAGTGTACTGTTTGTATGCTGTTGTTTCAGGCATTTATTTGTGCTTTTTGGGTGAGCATGGTGATGTGAAGGCATTTTACAACATCATCTTTTTCTTTATTGCGGTCTGCCTTGTAGGGCTCGTTGAGGAGCTGGTGTTCAGAGGAGTGGTGTTTAATCTGCTGCTGAGAGCTTTTCCAAAGACGAAAGGTGGAATCACAGGAGCCGTAGTTTTGGGAGGCGTACTGTTTGGATTGATGCATTTTTCCAATATGGGCGCAGGGGTTAAGTTCAGCAGTTGTCTGATACAGGTTATTTCAGCAGGTCTCATGGGTGTGCTGTTTTGTATGATATACGCGTCTACACGCAATTTCTGGATGCTTGCCATTTTCCATACTGTTGTAGATATGGGAGGGCTTTTATCATCGGGAATATTTGAGGGAGGCGGAGTGGCCGACAGGATTAATGAGTTTTCGGCAATGAACTGTATTGCATTTGTCGTGCTCGGTATTCCTATGCTTGTTATGCTGCGTAAGTCAAGGCGTATCCGTCTTGAGATGCTTTACAACAATGTGACCATCATAGATGACGAGAGGGAGGGCGCTAAGCTGGCAGTGGTTTCACTGGTGCTTGGTATTTGCAGTATTATTTTCTCGTTTTTTGGATATCTGATGGGACTTGGAATTGTCGGCATGCTTGCTTCCAAAATGTCAAAAAGGGCAAAGCAGTATAACAATGCAATAGCAACTGCCGGTATGATTACATCAATAATAGGATTTGTACTGTCGGTAATCTGCACGATTGGCATGATGGTGCTGTTTGCAAGTGGCATTTATGACAGACTTGTTAATATGACTATGTAAATTAAAGTAACTGATTTGACAATATGGTAAAAATACCATATAATATTTTGTGAAGATAGTGGGGAAGAGTTATGGGTGGATTTATTGCTGAATTTTATGAGAATGGGGACAAAAATTCCGGTAAAAGATTTTTTAGATAGTTTAAATGTTAAGATGCGAGCAAAGCTATTGATGGAAATTAAACTATTGGAAGAAAAAGGCACGTTGCTGAGAGAACCATACAGCAAGCCGCTAGGTGATGGGATTTTTGAATTGCGAGCTAAGGTAGGAACAGATATTTCGAGAGTATTATATTTTTTCTATTATGAAGGAAGAATAGTACTGACACATGGATTCATTAAAAAAACTCAGAGGACACCGGCTGGTGAAATTGAAAAGGCTAAGAAATATAGAAGAGATTATATAGAAAGGCATGGTAAATAATATGAGATATGATGATTATTTACAGGAGCAGCTTAAAAAATCCTGACGTAAAAAAAGAGTGGGACGATCTTCAGCCTGAGATGGATGTTATAAGGGCTATGATAGATGCGCGCATTAAAATAATTTGACTCAAAAAGAGCTTGCGGCACGTACAGGCATTGATCAGGCGGATATTAGTAAGCTTGAGAATGGTACAAGAAATCCATCTTTGAAACTTTTAAAGAGGCTTGCGCATGGAATGGGGATGCAGTTGAAAATTGAATTTGTACCAATGCAGCCGTTAAAAAAATAAAATTGAAACGGATGCTGCAATAATACGAAGCAGACCTTTGAATGTCGCATAAAGTCTACATTCAAGGGTCATTTTTTAAGGAGAAACCATGAACATTTTACTGACAGCAATCAATGCAAAATACATACATTCAAACCTCGCAGTTTACTCACTGCGCGCCTGTGCCGGGGAGTATAGGGATGCTGTGGAGCTTGCGGAATACACGATAAACAATCAAAAGGATTACATTCTTGAGGAGCTTTATAAGAGAAAGCCTGACGTACTTTGTTTTTCATGCTATTATATGGAATATTGATTATGTGACTGATATTGCACGCGAGTATAAAAAGCTTTGTCCGTCAGTGCCGATATGGGTTGGAGGCCCTGAGGTGTCTTACGAGGTGGAGGCATTTCTGCGGGAAAATCCATACATAGACGGTGTGATGATAGGCGAGGGAGAGGATACCTTTAGAGAGCTGTGCGGTTACTATGCGCATAAAAGAAAGCTGAGTGATATTGCAGGCATTGCCTTCAGAAAAAACAGCACAGGTAATAGTACAAGTGTGAACAACATAGGAGGCAATAAAGTCGGTGAAATAGTATTCACAAGTCCACGCCCAATCAAAAACATGAGTGAAATCCCATTCTGCTATGATACTCTCGATGATTTTTCAAACCGCATCATCTACTACGAGAGCAGCAGGGGATGCCCGTTTTCGTGCAGCTACTGTCTGTCATCGGTGGATAAGACACTGCGTTTTAGGGATACCGAGATTGTCAAAAGAGAGCTTAAGTTTTTTATAGACCAGAAGGTGCCACAGATTAAGTTTGTGGACAGAACCTTCAACTGCAATCATGCTCATGCCATGGAGCTGTGGCGCTTTATAAAGGCGAATGACAATGGTGTGACAAACTTTCACTTTGAGATATCGGCGGATCTGCTGAATCAGGAGGAGCTTGAGCTGATTTCTGATATGAGGCCGGGGCTTATACAGCTTGAAATCGGTGTGCAGTCCACCAATGAGGTCACGATTAAGGAGATTCACAGGACTATGAAGCTTGAGAGCTTAAGGAGGTTGTGAAGCTCATTCAAAGCGGCAACAATATCCATGAGCATCTGGATCTGATTGCAGGGCTGCCATACGAGGACTATGACAGCTTTGGGCGTTCCTTTGATGAGATTTATGAGCTTAAGCCAAACCAGCTGCAGCTTGGATTCTTAAAGGTACTCAAGGGCTCGTACATGTTTGAGCATGCCGCGGAATATGGTATTGTGTACCATGACAAGCCACCGTATGAGGTTATGTCCACGAAGTGGCTTTCGTTTGATGATGTGTAAAGATTAAGCGCGTCGAGGATATGCTTGAGGTGTATTACAACAGCGGACAGTTTGAGATTACGATGAAGCTCATGGAGTGTATCTTTGACAGTGCGTTTGAGTTTTTTCAGGAGCTTGGAGATTTTTATGAGGCAAACGGCTATTTTGGAATGAGCCATTCGCGTATCAGAAGGTGTGAGATACTGCTTGAATTTCTGGCTTTACACCTGCATGTCTGTGACAGCGATGCTATGACTTCTGTGGTATTATCCGAAAATCACGGAGATAGAGATAATACTGATTTTGACGAAAATACCATAGATAGAGATAATACCGATTTTGATGAAAATGCGCAGATTTACAGCATGATTCAGGAGTCACTCATCTTTGATTTGTACTATCGTGAGAACTGCAAGAGCCGCCCGGTGTGGGCCACAGATATAGGAAGCTTCAAGCATATGACACATGCATACTGTAAAAATGGAAAGCTGTCGCATGTGGAGCCGTTCCACTATATTTTTCCTGACAAGCACACGCGCAAGCTGGATGAGCTGCCAAAGTATCATAAGGAGCCGGTGTGGGCGCTTTTCCACTACGACATGAGAGACCCGCTTGACCACCAGGCGCTGGTGGAGTATATAGAATAACAGTAACGCGATATGGCTATAGCGGAGTATATAAAATAACAGTAACGTGAAATGACTATAGTGGTAAAAGCCGGGAAGGTTTACGGACTAAGAAAAATGGGCAACATAGATAATATAAAAAAATTACACGGTGATTGACTTGGAAATGACAGGTCTTTCAGCTAAAAATGACAAGATAATAGAGATAGGTGCAGCACGTGTGAGGGGCGGCGAGATAGTGGATACGGTATCCACACTGGTAAATCCGAAGCAGCATATTCCACAGCGTGTGCAGGAATTAACGGGAATCACCGACAGTGATGTGGAAAATGCGGCAGATATGGATGAGGCTGTGGATAACCTGCTTAATTTTATCGGGGATGATATTATACTCGGGCAGAATGTGACCTTTGATTACAGCTTTTTAAAGCAGTGGGCGGTAAATCACAAGAGAACCCTCTCGCTGAATGCATATGATACGCTGAAAATAGCCAGAAAATGTCTGCCTGCTGAGCAGTCGAAGAAGCTGGAGGATTTGTGCGAGTATTTTGGTGTGAGCAGGGAAAAAGCTCACAGGGCGCTCGATGATGCGATAGAGACAAAGCAGATATTTGAAAAGCTGCTTGCATTGATGGATGAAAAGGGTGAGCCGGTGGAGTCAAAGCCACTTGTATACAAGGCAAAAAAACAGACACCTGCCACGGCACATCAGGTCAGACAGCTAAAGGAGCTGATGGCTGAGTATGGGATAGCAGATGTCATATCGTGGGACAACCTGACCAGAAGTCAGGCCTCAAGGCTGTACGATGAATATCGCAGTAAGTACATTAATAGGTGTGTGGATGGCTCGGAATAACTTTCAATACAATAAGTTATAATACAATAAGCTATAACGTAATTTAATTACCGGCCGAGGCGACATCAGCCTGTAGGCTCTCAAGCATAGAAACGATTCCATCCCTTGAAAGAGAATTGAGCTGCTTTGCTTTCTCGATAAGCTCCGCAAGTCGGTCAGCTTTTGACATGCTGATGAAGGCGTTGGCTAACAGACTGTATACGTTCTTTGAATCGGCACCCTGCTCCACTGCAAAATCAAGCAGTTCATTGCCTAGCGATTCATAGCCTGCTTCCTTAAGCCTATTGTAATAGTCCGGCAGCATTGAAACAAATTTCGTGAAGTTATCATCATATTCAGACAGCTTTTTAAAATTGAGAATGCCATATTTAAGCTTTAAATCAGTGTTTGTCATTCCGGTGAGATTGACAAGGGTTTTATCCCTTAAATCATTTATTTTATCATTATTTAATGGAAAAAACTTTTCCGGTATGGTAATATAACACAGGTCAGTGGTATCTCCGCGGAGGGTTGAGTTGGCCTTGCGCTCCTTTTCCCAGAACTCCTCGGTGACCTTTGCCTGGGCAGAATCAGCCCTCTTTATGGCAAAAGTAATCACTGCAATAAATAAAATGAATAAAATTAGACAAATTGGAATCATATGTTGGAAAATCCTTTCTCATATATGAAAATAGTATAACTCATTTTTGAACAGAGGTGAATAGTATGTACGATTTTAATAAAAAAAGAAATCAGAAGGTGGTTGCTATAGTGATAATAGTGGTTATAGCAGCGATGCTTGTGACAACATTTGTGTCAAGTCTTGTATAGCTTTTCTTGAAATATGGAAAAAATATGATAATATGATATAAAATGCAGTTCAGTTAAGCGATGACAGGGGCGCTTTTAACAGCCTCAGGAAAAGGAAGCGGAAATGAAAGATTAATAAAAAAGCATTATTACTGGGTACAATGGCATTTGTGCTTGTGGCAGCATCAGGCATGGTAAGTGCATATGCAAGCGGTTCGTCAGGTACAAAGAAGGCAAAGGTACAGACAATTACAGAGGGTGTGTGCATTGGCAGTGTGGATGTAGGTGGTATGACAAAGGAAGAAGCAAAAAAAGCAGTTGATGCCTATGTTGACAGCATAAAGGATACATCCTTTTCATTAAAGGGCGCCAATGGTTCATTTGATGCAACAGCACAGGAAATGTCTGTTTCGGCGGACAGTGATGCAGCGGTGGACGAGGCTCTTTCAGTGTGCCATGAGGGCAGCCTGATTGACAGATTTGTGGAGTCAGAGGAGCTCAAAAAGGGCAATGTTGCCGTCAATATGTATCTGTCGGTTGATAAACAAAAGACCGCAAATATGATTTATGATAAGAGCGACGAGCTCAATATAAAGGCAGTTGACAATTCGCTGCAGAGAAACGGCGACAGCTTCGATTTTGTTCCGGGACAGGAAGGCAAAGAGGTCGATGTGGTAAAATCAGTCTATGCCATAAATGACTTTTTGCAGAATAGCTGGGATGGCTCGGCGAATGAGATAGAGCTGGTCACAAATACGGTTCAGCCGAGGGGTTCAAAGGAAGAGCTCTCAAAGATTAAGGATAATCTGGGAGGCTTTTCTACCGATTTCAGCAGCTCGGCAGCAGGGCGTGCAACCAATGTAAAGAACGCATGCAGCCTGATAAACGGCAGTGTCATATATCCGGGGGAGCAGTTCTCGGTTTACGAGGCTATCAGCCCTATCACAACTGACAACGGCTATCAGATAGCAGGCGCATATGAGAACGGTCAGGTAGTTGACTCGGTAGGTGGAGGTGTGTGTCAGGTTGCGACCACTCTCTACAATGCGGTTATAAGGCTGAGCTTGACATAGTGCAGCGCTACAACCATTCCATGATAGTAAGCTACGTAAAGCCATCTGACGATGCGGCAATCGCAGGTACCTACAAGGATCTTAAGTTTAAAAATAATCTGGACAATCCGGTGTATATAGAGGGCTATTGCAGTGGTGGAGTCATCACCTTCAATGTGTACGGAGTGGAGACGAGACCGGCAAACAGGGAAATTTCATTCAGGAGTGAGACGATTTCCGAGGAGGATCCGGTTACGCAGTTTAAGTTTGATGCAGGTCAGCCGGTCGGTTATTTCAACACCGAGCAGTCTGCGCACAAGGGACTGACCGCAAGGCTCTGGAAGACGGTCACAGTCGATGGTGCAGTGCAGAGCGATGAGGTATTCAACAACAGCAAGTACAAGTCATCACCGAAAATCGTGACGGTTGGTACAGCAGGAGCATCAGCGGAGGTTGTTGCGCAGCTTCAGGCGGCGGCAGCGGCTAATGATGAGGCTCGGTTAAATCCATTGCTGCGTCTGCGGCAGCAGCGGCTCAGGCAGCACAGGCTCAGGCAACCCAGACACAGGATCCAAACGCGGCAGCTCAGACACAGGGCGCGCAGACCCAGACTACAGATCCGAATGCAGCAGGGCAGGCACAGGGCACCCAGACGCAGCCGACAGACCAGAATGCAGCAGGACAGGCACAGGGCATCCAGACACAGCAGCCGGCGGGACAGACACAGGGAGCACAGACGCAGTAAATGCCCGCAGGTAGTTGTTTCTGATGTAGTTATTTGCAATCAATGCACCGGGCTGCAACAGTATACAAAACATATTATTATTAGGAACAGGAAAACACATGAAAAACGGTAAAATATCAGAGTCGGTTTTAAAGCGCTCTGTCTAAACAACTTCATACCAAAAGCGACAGAATACTTTTTAAACCGGCAGTAGGTGAGGACTGTGCGGTGGTTTCCATGCAGGCAGGCGGCCAAACCAGGTTAGTTACTGCTACTCAGACGTTCACACTTGATGTATCGGATAAGCATGTGCGTGCTAACTGCGCAGTTTATGATGCATTGAACAATATTTATGCCATGGGGGCAGCTCCTGTTGGGATAGAGCTGGCACTGCTTGTACCTACCACAGAAAACGAAGCCGTGCTTCGTGAGACGGTGAGAGCGATTGATACTGTATGTGAGGAAGCAGGCATTGTGGTGCTTGGCGGACATACACAGGTGAGCCGTGCGGTGAAGAATATCGTGGTGACAGTTACAGCAATAGGTGAGGCCTATGAGCAGGCGCTTACACCATCATCTAAAGCAGCACCGGGCATGGACGTAATAGTGACAGGCTATGTGGGGCTTGAGGGCACCGCAATTCTTGCAAATGAGAAAAGAGCCGAGCTTGAAACGAGATTTTCCAAGGCATTTATAGATAAATCAGCAGCATATATAGACCATATTTCCACCGCAATGGAGGCTGCATCCGCGATTGGCGCCGGTGTGGCGGCAATCCATGACGCTTCGCAGGGAGGCATCTTTGGAGCACTCTGGGATATGGCAGAGGCTTCGGGAATTGGTCTTGACATCGATTTAAAGAAGCTCCCTATCAGGCAGGATACGATTGAAATAAGTGAATTTTTTGACATAAACCCGTATAAGCTTTTGTCAGGAGGAAGTCTGATAATCATAGCTGCAGATGGTACCCGCGTGGTCAGAGAGCTTGAGAAAATAGGACAAAATGCTGTTATAGTCGGTGCCACAACCGATTCAAACGACAGAGTGCTGATTTCCGGCGAGGAGAGACGGTTTTTGGAGACTGCCCAGACTGACGAGATATACAAGGTTTTCAACTAATATATTTGAATCAGGAGAATATATATCATGAGAGAAAAGATATTAACATTTATAGAGAAAAACAGCAGGATAAACCTGAAGGAGCTTGCAATCATGCTTGGTGTGGATGAGGCAAGTGTGGCAAACGAGATTGCTGCTATGGAGCAGGAGAATGTCATCTGCGGATATCACACACTGATTGACTGGGACAAGGCAGGCCTTGAGAAGGTCACAGCCATGATAGAGGTCAGAGTGACACCACAGCGCGGCATGGGCTTCGACAAGATTGCCGAGCGTATATACAACTATCCTGAGGTGAAGTCTGTATACCTTATCTCAGGCGGCTTCGACCTCATGGTCACACTCGAGGGCAAGACTCTGCGCGAGGTATCACAGTTTGTGACAGATAAGCTTTCTACACTGGATCAGGTGCTTTCGACAAAGACAAACTTTATCCTGAAGAAATACAAGGACCATGGAACTATCATGGCGGCACCTGTCAAATCCGATGAAAGGGGAATTATGTCATAATGAGAGACCCTTTATCCAGTACCATAAAGACTATCCAGCCATCGGGCATCCGTAAGTTTTTTGACATAGTGAGCGAGATGAAGGATGCGATTTCGCTCGGAGTAGGTGAGCCTGATTTTGACACACCGTGCATATCAGGGATGAGGGCATATATTCCCTTGAAAAGGGACGCACCTTCTACACCTCAAATGCCGGACTCAAGGAGTTAAAGATTGAGATTGCAAAATATCTCGACAGAAGATACGGCATGACATATGATTACAACAAAGAGATCATGGTAACTGTCGGCGGCAGCGAGGCTATAGATATTGCACTGCGCGCCATGCTCGATGCGGGAGATGAGGTGATTATCCCACAGCCAAGCTATGTTTCATATGTGCCATGTACTGTTTTGGCAGGAGGCACACCTGTGATTGTGGAGCTCAAGGAGGAAAATGATTTCAGGCTGACAGCCGAGGAGCTTGAGGCTGTTATCACTCCAAAGACAAAGATACTTATCATGCCTTTCCCTAATAACCCTACAGGTGCTATCATGGAAAAAGCAGACCTTGAAGCAATTGTTCAGGTGGTTAAGGAGCATGATCTGTTTGTGATAAGTGACGAGATTTATTCGGAGCTTACATATGTGGATAAGCATGTATCTATAGCATCGTTTCCGGGAATGAAGGAGCGCACAGTGCTCATAAACGGTTTTTCAAAGGCATATGCCATGACAGGCTGGAGGCTTGGATATGCATGTGCACCTGAGACCATTTTAAAGCAGATGCTAAAGATTCATCAGTTTGCAATCATGTGTGCGCCGACCACGAGCCAGTATGCGGCTGTCGAGGCTATGAAAAACGGCGATGAGGATGTTGCACAGATGAGGGAGGAATACAACGGCCGCAGACGCTATGTGCTTCACCGCTTTAAGGAGATGGGGCTTAAGTGCTTTGAGCCTTTCGGAGCCTTTTATGCGTTCCCAAGCATCAAGGAGTTTGGCATGACATCCGATGAGTTTGCCACAAAGCTTCTAAACAGCAAGAAGATTGCCGTGGTTCCGGGAACTGCATTCGGAGAGTGCGGTGAGGGCTTTTTACGTATATCATATGCATATTCGCTTGATGATTTAAAGGAGGCGCTCGGCCGCATTGAGGAGTTTGTCACAGAGCTTCGCGCCGGGATGGATAATAAATAGTTTAAATTGACAGGAGACAAAATGGCAAAGCTGAACATAGTGTTACATGAGCCGGAAATTCCGGCAAATACAGGAAATATCGGAAGAACCTGCGTCGCGACAGGTACGAGGCTTCATCTTATAGAGCCGCTTGGATTCTCACTTTCAGAGAAGGCACTAAAGAGAGCCGGAATGGATTACTGGAAGGACCTCGACGTTACCACATATGTGGACTGGGAGGATTTCCTTGAGAGAAATCCGGGCGCAAAGATATATTATGCGACAACAAAGGGCAGACATGTGTACTCTGATGCTCATTTTGAGCCAGACTGCTATATTATGTTTGGCAAGGAAAGCGCAGGCATTCCGGAGGAGATACTAAAGGAGCATCCGGATGAGTGCATCAGGATACCGATGATAGGTGAGACAAGGTCACTTAATCTGTCAAATTCAGTAGCTATCGTGCTTTACGAAGCATTGAGACAGAATAATTTTGATCATATGAGGCTTGCGGGAGAGCTTCATCACCTGAGCTGGGATGACTAAATCAAGCGGCAAAGCGCATATTTTTGGCAGCTATTTGGGCTTTAACAGCTATGATAATTGTAAATACGGTAGATTTTTAGGAAAAAGAAATGGGCATAATTAAAACAAGCAAATTAGTACATGAATTTATACGAAGAGACGAGGAAGGCAATGTAGAGTCAATCACTACAGCACTCGACAACGTAAACCTCGACATAAAAAGAGGGGCAGTTTATTGCAATCCTCGGTCACAATGGTTCAGGAAAATCAACTCTTGCAAAGCATATCAATGCACTTCTTGCGCCGAGCGACGGCACCATATGGGTGGATGGCATGGATGTGTCAAAGGAAGAGAATGTCATACCTGTCAGGAAAAGTGCAGGTATGGTTTTCCAGAATCCCGACAATCAGATTATCGCCAATGTCGTGGAGGAGGATGTGGGCTTTGGACCTGAGAATATCGGTGTGCCGACAGATGAAATCTGGCAGCGCGTGGACTATGCGCTAAGGGCTGTCGGTATGACAAAGTACCGCACACATTCACCGAACAAGCTCTCCGGAGGACAGAAGCAGCGTGTGGCAATCGCGGGAGTTGTGGCAATGGAGCCAAAATGTATAGTATTTGACGAGCCTACAGCCATGCTTGACCCAAACGGCCGCAAGGAGGTCATAGCCACAGCCCATGAGCTCAATAAGAAAAAGGGCGTGACCATCATTCTCATCACCCATTACATGGAGGAAGTGGTCGGCGCAGACCATGTCTATGTCATGGAAAAGGGCAAGGTGGTCATGGACGGCACACCGCGTGAGATTTTTTCAAGGGTGGACGAGCTGAAGGAGCACAGGCTTGATGTGCCGCAGGTGACACTGGTAGCCGACGAGCTCAAAAAGGCAGGGCTTGATATCCCTGATGGAATCCTGACGAGAGAAGAACTTGTAAATGCGCTTGTTGCGCTGAAAAACAGATAGGCGGGAGAAAATATGTCATTAATTCTAGATCACATAAACTATTGCTACAGTGCCGACTCAGCCTACAAGGTGCAGGCACTTAAGGATGTAAGCCTTGAGATAAATGATGGAGAGTTTATTGGAATAATCGGTCACACCGGTTCGGGAAAATCCACACTTATCCAGCATATGAACGGCCTTTTGAAGGCGACAAGCGGTCATATATACTACAATGGACAGGATATATATGACAATGATTATGATTTAAGCAAGCTGCGTCACAAGGTGGGGATGGTGTTCCAGTATCCGGAGCATCAGCTTTTTGAGACAACCAACTTTGAGGATGTATGCTTTGGACCGAAAAATCAGGGGCTCGATAGGAAAACAGTGGAGCTAAGAGCCTATGAGGCACTGCAGAATGTACATTTTCCGGAGGACCTCTACTATCAGCCGCCGTTTGATTTGTCCGGAGGACAAAAAAGGCGTGTAGCCATAGCTGGAGTACTTGCAATGCACCCTGACGTACTCATACTCGATGAGCCGACAGCGGGACTGGATCCTGCGGGCAGAGATGAGATACTGGGACTGCTTTACAGATGAAAAGGATCTGGGTATCACGATCATACTCGTATCACACAGCATGGAGGATGTTGCGGAGTATGTGGACCGCATCATTGTTATGAATTCAGGAGAGGTGATGTTTGACGGAGTGCCGAAGGAGGTATTCTCACACTACAAGGAGCTCGAGGCAGTCGGACTTGCAGCACCGCAGGTCACATATCTGATGCATGATCTGGCAAAAAAGGGCATACCGGTTGACCTTTCGGCAACGACAGTTGCGGAGGCGAGGGACTCAATACTAAAAGCCTTTAAATAGCTCACCAATGCTGACATTTTTGATACAAATTATGAGGAAGGAATACAAAAAATGATTCGTGATATTACCATAGGCCAGTATTATCCGGCTCAGTCGCCAATACATAAACTGGACCCAAGAGTAAAGCTTTTCGCAACACTTATATATATTATTGCACTGTTTTCCTACAAAGGAATAGCCGGTGTGCTGTTTATAGTTGCCGCGCTTGCCGCAGTTATAAAGATTTTCGAGGTGCCCTTTAAGTTCATGGTAAAGGGACTCAAATCCATTATAATACTGCTGCTTTTTACAGCATG
>ENA-OPZW01000016-OPZW01000016.1-human-gut-metagenome-genome-assembly--contig:-NODE-16-length-13778-cov-0.895905_pt1 | contig 13778 bp, 18 predicted proteins | sample MGYA00242486_ERZ504509 | MGnify/ENA primary metagenome ERZ504509 (study PRJEB26092, sample SAMD00036233) | human gut metagenome | host: Homo sapiens | study: EMG produced TPA metagenomics assembly of...
CGTGAAGCTTACTGTGGCTGCAAACCAGTTCATCGCACACAGACAGTCAACAGGCTATGACACTGTGCTCGCCGGACTTCCTTGGTTTACAGACTGGGGCCGTGACACTATGATTTCATACACCGGCCTGACACTTTGCACCGGCCGTTTTGAAAAAGCCCACGATATACTACTGACCTTTGCCAAGTACTGTAAGGACGGGCTCATCCCGAATATGTTCCCGGACAGCGGACTTGAACCTCTCTACAATACTGTAGACGCATCACTGTGGTATTTTTATGCTGTCTACAAATATCTTGAATATGTGGCCACTCCCGATGCCTATGAATTTATAAAGAAGGATATTTATCCATGCTTAAAGAATATCATATCTACTTATAAAAAAAGGCACTGATTTTTCATATATATGGACACGGACGGACTCATTCATGCCGGAAGCGGACTCGACCAGGTCACATGGATGGATGTGCGTGTCGGTGACTGGGTTGCTACGCCTCGTCACGGCAAGCCTGTCGAGATAAATGCACTTTGGTACAACGCACTGTGCACCATGGATATGCTTCAGGCTAAGTTTGGCGATAACGATGACAGCTACAGACAGCTTGCTTCTCTCGTAAAGACTTCCTTCAACAAGCGCTTCTGGAATGAAAACACAGGCTGCCTGTATGATGTGGTTGACGAGGATGACGATACAATCCGTCCAAACCAGATTTATGCCGTAAGCCTGCCATTTACCATGCTTGACAGGGAGCGTGAAAAAGCAATTGTGGATACGGTAATGGATAAGCTGTACGTAGGCTGCGGACTGCGTTCGCTCGATCCTGACCACAAGGATTACCATCCGATTTACATCGGCTCTCTCTCAAAGCGCGACCACGCCTATCATCAGGGAACAGCCTGGGGCTTTCTGCTCGGTGGTTTTATCAGTGCCTATGTAAAGGTAAACGGCCGCATGAAGGCGACCGCTTTATGCGCTGACAAGCTGCTTGACCCTGTAAGGGAGCATCTGCTCAACAACTGTATCGGCTCAATATGCGAGATATTTGACGGCGATGCCCCTCACACCGGCCGTGGCTGCTATGCGCAGGCATGGAGTGTAGGTGAAGTGCTTCGCTGCTACTGTGAGGATGTACTGCCTATGCTCCCACAAGCTCACTCATAAGCTCGTGGACCGTAGTCATCCGGTTTATGCGGCCCACATTGGCACCGCAGAATACCAGACCATTTTGCATATCTCCTTTAACCGCTGCAATCAGTGCCTTCGTAATACAGTATGGCACTGTTGCAGGGTTACATTTCTCAAGACAATTGTAGCACTTTGTGATATGCTGCTTTTCCTTTTCCAATCCCCTGATAAACTCATTTCTGACAGCACGCCCCGGCATTCCTACAGGGCTTTGTATAATCTGCACATCAGACTCATTCGCGTTCAGATAAGCATGCTTATAGGCATCCGATGCGTCACACTCCTCTGTCGCCACAAAACGGCTCGCCACCTGCACTCCGTCGGCTCCAAGCTCCATGCAGTGCATGACATCCTCATGTGTAAACACTCCGCCTGCTACAATTACCGGAATGTGCTTTTTAAACTTCTCCTCATATGTCTTTGCACAGCTGATAATCTCCTTAATCTCGCTGTCATAATCCATATGCTCCATATCTGCAAGCTGTTCATTGGAAAATCCCAGATGTCCTCCGGCCTTTGGTCCCTCGATAACAATAAAGTCCGCTGTGCGGTTGTATCTGTGTGCCCACATTTTAAGAATCAGATTTGCTGCTCTCTTTGAAGAAACAATCGGAGCAATCCTTGTATGTGACTTTTCATCGACCAGCTCAGGCAGTTCCATTGGAAGTCCTGCCCCGCTTATAATAACATCAGCACCTGCTTCAACCGCAGCCAGAACATGCTCCTTGTAATGCTTTAAAGCCACCATGATATTGACACCTACCATTCCATGTCCACAGGCAAGCTCCTTTGCTTTCTTAATATGCTTCTTGATAGCAATCAGATTAGCCTTTGCCTGGTCCTTTTCAAACTCCGGCTCCTCAAAGCCAATCTGCGCGGTGGAAATCACTCCTACACCACCCTCCTTAGCAACAGCTCCGGCCAGTCTGCTAAGACTCACTCCAACTCCCATGCCTCCCTGAATGATAGGAAGCTTTGCAACCATATCTCCGATTCTCAGTTCTCTCAACATAATATGTACCTCCGAACATGTATAAATTCCATTTTTATGTTTGATATTCAAATTATTTGATAATCAACATATACACATAGTACCCCTTTATGGTATTTATGTCAAGGTAAAATTATATCATTTTCTATTTTATATAGTTTTTAATACTACATTTCTTGTTTATTGTAACTATCCAAATTTTCTCGATTTTAATATTGACATCAACAGACAAATCGTGTAGAATAATTTTTGTTGTGAGACAAGCCCAGTTAGCTCAGTTGGTAGAGCAACGGACTGAAAATCCGTGTGTCTCTGGTTCGATTCCGGAACTGGGCATTATACAACAAATTAAATATTCCTATGCGGGTGTAGTTCAATGGTAGAACACCAGCCTTCCAAGCTGGATACGTGGGTTCGATTCCCATCACCCGCTTTTTTGTTACCCTTTTTTGTTTGTCCACTAAGTATTTCATAATGCATTTTAAACTGTCGTACAGCTTCTTTTACACATACCTATACATAAAACAAAAGCCGATACCCCGTGTCTCCACGAAATGTATCGGCTTTTATTATGCGCTAGATAAAATATGTATTCCCTAATAATGTCTGACTAGAATAAATCTACACGACCTGAAAACTTATCATTTATAACATAGTATGCAGAATACTCTTCCGGCTTGATGTAGATGTTTAGCTTTCTGATGAAGCCTGCCTTGTGTCCCTCAGCAACGAACTGAGCCTTAACACGCTCCTCGACAGCTGCTGTATCAACCTCGCTGTTCTGGTACTGAACAATAATCTCCGGCTTTACCGGCTCCTTCTTTGCAGGTTTTGCCTCTTTAGCTGTCTTTGCAGCTTTTGCTGCCTTTGCTGTTGTCTTCTTAACAGTGTCCTTTACATCAGCCTTAACCTCAGTGGCCTTCTCAGCAACCTTCTCAGTTGTCTTTTCAACAGCCTTCTCAACCTTCTCGGTTGTCTTCTCTACGGCTTTTTCTACCTCAGCCTTTACATCGGCTTTTGCATCAGCCTTAGGCTCTGAAACCGGCTGTGCCACTGTTTCCTCTTTTTTAACTTCAACCGGCTTTACTGCCTGCTTAACTGTCTTTGAGTTATTCTTTTTACGCATACTATTTTCCTCCTCATGCTCATTATTCACATACTAAAAAATTTTCAATTGTCAACTAAAGCTTCCTGCTCATCATCACCCTTTGTAACAATATCAACAGACATTCCATCTGAAGGATTAAATGCCATAATACCCATGATGCTTTTTGCATTGATTTTGCGATTGTCACTCTCCAATGTAATCTCACTATCGAACTTTGCATGCCACTTGAACAAGCTCTGCGATTGGATTATCATGACCTTCACATACTTTTGTAACGACAATACTCTTCTTACTCATACGTTCTCCTTAAACAAAAAGTATTAAACCTGTTTCATACTTATTTAATATATCCCAATTGTAACCGCTTTTCAATCCTTATGAAAATTTCTGTTAAACTTTACCTAAGGAGCTTACATTTAATGTCACAAAATCGGCATTATTACAACATTATTCTGTTTATTTTGTCATGTACGTGATAAAATGCAAGCCACCATTATAAAACATTCTGTCAGCATCCTCATAGCTCATCGATGTTGTTGCGCCATTATCCGGATTATAAATATATAAAGCTCCATTTGAAGAGTATCCTGTCACAAGCACTGCCGACGTATTTCCCGTCATCGCAAATACCGGATTGCCCTGGCTGATATAAAAGATAATATCCTCAGAAGACACTCCCTGTAAATCCAGGATTTCCTTGTCCGGCAGGTTGTTTTTGAGCACATCAACAGCACTGCTGCCTGCTCCAATCAGCTCCGACACACTTACCGTAACATCATTGTAGGTAAGCATTGCACTTACTGACTTCACGACACTGTCAGCATCCTTATCGGTTTCATTACATGCAATATTCGCAAATGCATTTACTGCATTTTTTTCTTGCCCTCATCCATACATACTGCTGGTTTGAGTCAATTACCACTCCCATGCTGTCATTTGCCTGTTTTATGGCATCCGAGATGTTATCAGATGCAAAAATCACATCCCCCTTTGCATAAACATAGAAATGGACTGTATTGTCATCAAACTTTAAATCAACAGCAGTATCATGCGAATTTATAGTCATCTGTGCTGTCAGCTGCTTCAGCTTATCCGGCTTTTTACCACCTGCTATACTAATAGCGCTGACCGTCAGCTTTGTATCGGACTGACTCGTATCAAGAGCTATCTTCTGCTTCGAATCAGCCTCCCGGTTCATAATGGTATCCTGACCGATTTCTGAATACACACCATTGTTTTGTGCAATCAGATCTATCGTTACCGTATATCCATCCACAGAAATTTTCTCGACATAGCCGCCCGAAGGGGTATATGTCTTAAGCTCCGACTGGTCAGATGTATCAAGAATAATAAGGCCATTCATCGGAAATGTTGTGTTTCCGGCTGCATCAGAGACCACATCAGCAGCATTCGCCTGTCCATATATGAAATCCTCACCTATGAAGCCAAGCGGACGCAGATACTGGTCGTCGCCCTTTTTGACCTCAAAGGTCTTGCCACTCTTTAAATCCATCACTTTTATGGTATTTGATGAGTACTGATTTGCAGAATCCACCCATGCAAAGTATCTGTTACTCTCCGATGCGCAGTAAGAGCCTGTAGACAAGCCTCAACCACCTTCTTTACTGACATCGAACCTAAATTAATCCTATAGAGACTGTCATCCATCATGAGATAGAATTCATTCTTCTCATTGAGATAAAGCATCTTGCCCATCTCAGCCTTTAGTACCTCATATGATGTCTTAGAAGGAATAAACGCTTCCTCATCTATAGTATGTGCCAGACCGTCATAATGGTACACACCGGTTCCCACCTCTCCCTCGTGGGTGCCTCTGTTCATATATCCGTATACTACAAAATCAATACTGCCCGCTTCGTCTACACTGACAATCTTTTATATCGTGATGATTCCAGTTCTCACGCTCATCAATGCCCTCAGCGTCCCTGAAGCTGAATACCTTGATTATCATTCCATTGTTGATATCATAGGAGTATAAATCTCCCTCCTGGACAAAGCATATCACACTGCCTGCTTCATTGGCCCTGTACTCTGCCTCACTGCTTCTGATACCAAGCATTACGCTGCCTGAATCCGAAATAAAACTGTTTTCACTGTTAAAAATCTGATTTGCCGTTCTCTCATAGTTGAGCACGTACATACGGCTTTCCGTCTGGCGCAGCCTGAAATACTCTCTCACATTGTAATACTCAGTCTCACCCTTACCGTCCACACAGCTCATCACATAGTCTATTGTAACCACATCATAAGAATCGTTTATTTCCTTTAGGGCTATGACAGGATTCGTATACTGTGCAGCGGCCATTGATCCCCAGGTAATCTGACTCACCGTAGATGTCAGATCCACATGTGCAAGCGTATTTCTGTCACCGGTTGTTGTCTCCATATATGTTGTAAAGAAGGATTTGTCATCCTTTATAAACGTCTCATCATGAAACTTCTTTGCAAACTCAACAACCTTTGCAGCAGCCTTTCCATCGGTCTGCATAATCCTGCTGTAATAATATACATTATCCTGACCGCTTGTGATGGTAAACACCAAAAGATACTCAGTATTTTCATCCATAACATTCGGCATGCTTACGTCCGCCTGAATAGTATTATCCTTATTAGAAAAAGAAGATATCTCGTCATCGGCCACCAGCCTCTTGCCATCCATGCTCTGATCTTATATGATATTCTGTCAACAGCCATACCATATGTTGAAATGGATAATGAGAGCTTCCTGTCATCCGAAATCGGAATAACGCAATCGCGCATCTTTGTCGGATCCATCTCAGTAGTATATCCATGGAGGGTGTTTATCTTTATTTTATCCAGATTAAATGACATAACCGGCAGCGTTGCATCCGCCTGCTTCGTGGTCATATCCTTATTTCCCTTGTTTGTAGTTATGCAAAATGTAATTAATGCTGCAATAAATACTACTATAAGTACTATCGGCTTTATCACTTTCTTACTCATAAAATCATATCCTTATATCTACCAGAATCTTTGGTATCTTCTGTATCTGCATCTGCGTCTGCAGAGTTCACAGTTAAAAAGTATGCCCGCTATTGTACAGATAAAGCACCTGCTGCTTTGCTCTGAGATAAATCTGCCGGCAATCCTGTCTGCCTCATCGAAAAGACGCTGCCTGTCAGGCACCTCATCATAGATAAAACTGCCCTCATACTCCAGCTCATCCATTCGCTGCTCTACTGCAGACTGTATCATCGCCGTATCATGCGGATACATATCCTTTATCATCCCCAGGTCCTTTGCAAATGCATCCTCATTTTTATAGTAATCCATAAACGGAAATGTTTTATAAAAAGGTAACATCAAAAAACCTCTTTTTAATCATTATATGCTATATTCAGCTATTAGTTGCATGCTATAACAAACAATGCTGCAATAAAAAATGCATGCGCCCAGGAATTTCTTTCCCGATACCTTCTCCTTCAGTATCACGCTGGAGCATATCATCATCACAATAATCGTCAAATTAAATATATACTGCATAGCTGCCGGACATTGAAACTGCCCTGCCATAAAAAATCATATGCTAACGGGGTATGCAATGCCTGCAAGAATCAGGCATATACCATCAACAAATGACATGGATCTGATTATCTTCATGCCTCCTGTTGCAATAGTAAATATAATAAGCACCAGCGTTCCTATAAATACACACCAGAACGCAATAAAGCCCTTATCCGGCTGTATCCCGCCAAGTGACACCAGAATATGTGCTGCCGACGCACAAACTGCAGCAAGAAGCGCAAACAAAATACCTGTTCCATCCAGATTTAAAATAACCGTTCCAACAATCATGAGTGCAATCGCTATATAATCAAAAGTGTCAGGGGTGTTATGAAACAGAAAAAATCCCGCTGCAAGCGTGATTATATAGCTGCATTTAACTATAGCTGTAACCTGAAATGTGTAGCCCTCATGTATAGACTTAAAAAAACAGATGCCAAAAAGCCCTGTTGCAAGTCCTGCCAGAAGCATAAATATAACGCTCCTTTGGCCGAGTGCAATCAGGCTGCTTCCCATTATATTATCTTTCCTGTAAAAAAATATAGACGCACATAAAACAATCCCGGCAATGCTTCCCGCCAGCGCCGGGTCTGTCTTTTTAGTTCCAACCTTGGCCAAAATAGGCACACATGCTGCAATAAATGTTGCAGCACATGCCCATATAATTCCTGTCATATACATTACCTCACCACGTATCTATTACTGTGACTGTGCAGCACTATCTGCAGCTCCTGTTGTACTGCCATCTGCTGTACCCTGACTGGCAGCCCCGCTATCTGCCGCACCTGATGTGCCGCTGTCTGTAGTGCTGTCAGCCATATCTGACTTGACGTAGTCAGAGCTGACATAGCCTGTCTGTCCCTGGAAGATAACCTGTGTCCAGCCATTGTCCTCTGATACAAACTCAAGCTTCACATCCTGTCCTATAACAGTAACTATATTTGCGTTTTTATCAGGCTTCTCTCTCATGTTTACACTGCTTGTAGTGGTGACGTAAGTTTTTTTCTGTACCCTCTGTAGTCTGCTGTGGCAGATATATGGCGCCTATCTCTGTATCACTATCGCCGGCACTGTCAGTTTCACTTTCGCTAACCGCATTCTGTTGTACCTTGTCCTGCTCCTTTTTTTTGCCGCCCTTTGAGTTAACGGTAATCACTATTGTAGCAATCAGGGCAATAAGAAAAAGACATATTGCTGCAAAAATCAGTCTGGCGATTATAACATCTTTTCTGTGGCTTGCTTTCATATTATTCTCCTTTTGTATTATCTGTGTTTTGGCTCATTATAGCATAATAATCTAAAAAGAAAAAGGCAGTTAATAGAATGTTTATTGGTAAAATTTCTATAAAATTTACCTTATAATATTTTTAAACTACAGCACATCATATCAGAGGGAGATAAAATCATGGAACAAAAGACACCTTTTAAGGAGCTGACATTCAGTCAGAAAATACAATATATATGGGACTATTACAAAATACCGATATTTCTTGTCATTATCGGAATCATAGCAGTCACAACCTTTATTTGCGGCCGGCTTGCGCAGAAAAATACTGTTTTGAGCGTATTATGCGTAAATGCAGAAAACGGCACCACAGAGGACAGCGGCGCCGATATTTTCAATGACTTTCTCACAGATAACGGCTATGATTTGTCAAAGGATGAAATTGCCTTAAACAAAAATATCTGTGTCGATGTAGACAAAAGTGGCCTAGACTATCAGAACATGGCAGTCCTCACAGCATACTTTGCTTCTAACGAATACGATATATGCTTTATGGATGATAAGACCTTTGATTATTACGCCAAAAATGTCTGCTTTGAAGATATAAGCAAATATCTGGATAAAGCCGCCCTTGAAAAATATAAGGACAGGCTTGCATATGTGACAATAGATGGTAAGGAATATCCTTGTGGTATCAGGCTTTCAGCAGATGACAATGAATTTGTCAAAGCCTCCGGCTTATACTCTTCATGTACTGTCGGAGTGTGCTGTGACTCCTCCCACGATGCTATGGTCAAAAAAATTATGCGGCTACATATTACAGTAGCCGCATTTCTATTTCTTCTGCTTTTATCTTATGAATTTCTCCTGTTTTTTAAGCTTCAGGATTCCACCTATTGCAAGAAGTACTACACTCAGGCATGAAACAATAAACAAATCAGGAACATAATCCTTTATTACCCAGTATGGTATGCCTCCGACAATAGGCGCAATAACTATGGCCACCGGCAAAAACAGATGCAGAAAAATATTCGCTATCAGGTTTCCGCTATTGTCTGTTCTCCATTTGTGCGACTTGATAATCTCCATCAGCGCAACCAATATAAATGCTGCAAAAACAAGGTCATAGAACAGGTGCGCATCGACATAATCCTTTGGGTCAAGCTCGTCTGTTGCATATCCCATAAGCGTCATCACAACCTTTGAGGTTACCTTGTCATCAGATTGTTTGTGACCATATAGTCATTGGTATTTGCAAGAAATACAACACCTACACCGCTCTCCGGAAGCAGATACATGTCTGCGATATAGTTCTCAGTGAGACCTGTGTGATTGTACACTGTCTCGACATATTTATCCGAACGTACCCAGCCCATACCATAGCCTGTATCACCCGACTCATCCATAGGAACTGTTGCCCGAAACATTGTGCTAAGGCTCTTGTCAGAGAGTATTCCATAGCCGCCACGCAGATACATCTGCAGATATTTTCCCATATCATTTGCGCTGGATGCAATATAGCCCGCCGGTACAGTGGACCACGAATCGCTGAGCGGATACTTCACATCGCTTTCCACCGAAAAACCGAAATAATTGTTGTGGCCTGTAATCAGACCATCCTTCTTCGCTTTTGCATAGGCTGCGCTGCTGTGAGTCATGCCAAGTGGTGTAAAAAATGTCGCTGTCAGATAATCGCTGTAGCTAACACCTGATACTTTTTCCACTATAAGACCAAGTATGTCATAATTGACATTCGCATAGGTATATTCTCCATTTTTGCCAACAATCTTTGCATTTCCCACATGCTGGTACACGCCAAGTCCACTGGTATGATTGAGCAGCTGTCTTATTGTAATCCTTGTCGCATCCTTTGGATTTTTGAATACCTCAGCTGCATCCAGATAAGGATTTTACCGGGCTGTCAATATTCAGATGTCCTCCCTCATACAACTTCATGATGCATGCCGCAGTAAACGACTTGCTGAGTGAACCGGTGATAAATGGTGTGTCAAGGCTCTTGCACTCCCCATAAGTCCCGGAGAAAAGCACGCCCTCTGCATCTACCACCTCAACAGCCATGCCCGGAATCCTGTAATTGTCACAGGCTGCCTTTAAGGTATCCTCTATCTCTGTATATTTCGGCGAATAATTGTTGTTGTCAAGCCTTGGAATCATATCTATCACAAGACCCACTATAATAGCAACCACTATTCCCATCAAAGCTCTCTGTGGTATCAGCCCGATATAATGTGCATAATTGGTATATGTCTTTTTCGCCATATCCTCGGTACCCTTTATCCACACCTTCGGTGTATGTGCATACCAGCCACAGTATACTACCAGTTCAAGAAACAATAGGACTGCCATCCATATCAAAAGTGCAAACACAAAGCCCGTTGAAAAGCTTGTTGCCCCTGCTATTGATGTCAGTATGACAAGCGCTATCGTCCAGAATATAAGTGTCGGAAGCTTCTTTACAAACTTCTCCCAGTCTGTCATGATACGGATATTCCGATTTCTGTAGCCGCGCATATGCATGACCTTTTTCTGCAGCTTCTCGGGCATATTGCTTATCTTATATGCCGGATCCCGCTTTATCCGTATTACTCTGTATATGCCAAATATTAAGCAGCAGACTATTATCTCAACTGCCAGTACCATTCTATCAACCACCTTATGTCTTATTTACAGTCATTTGAGACTGTACTTTACATAAAAATTTAGCACATTTTTTGTGCTATGTAAACACAAAATAATATGAATATTACGGGCCGTAAGCCCCACAAAGCGGTGGCGCACACGAACTCCCCTTCGAGCTACGCTTTGCTGTTAAGTGGCTGTACGAATTATGCTTTTTACGTTTTCTATGCATAATTCTACGGCCACTAAACAGCTCCGCTATGCGCTCTCACGGGAGTCCGTGTGCGCCACCGCTTTGCGGGGCTTACGGCCCTTATGTTGTGGATTTATTTAATTCGTAATGGGCATAAGTGCCGGTTTCCGTGGTGCACAAGCTCTCGTGGGAGCGCATAGCGGAGTCACTTAGATACTGTAGAATTATGCTTCACACGCAAAAATGCCCCGCCATGGACGGCGGGGCAAGGCGTTATGCGCCACGGATGGCGCATAAAAGCCGGTTTTGTCAAGCATAGAAAACATAAAGAGCATAATTCGTACAGTATCTTAGTGATGCAGCGTAGCGAACACTAGAGCATGTGCACCACGGAAACCGGCACTTATGCCACATATAACAGCTACAAATCAGTTCTGGCCATAGTATGCGTTAGCCCCATGCTTACGGTAGAAATGCTTCTCCTTTATGTTGTCCGGGGCTGGCTTCACGTCAGGATTTACTGACTCTGTGAGTCTGGCCATCTTTGCCACTTCCTCAAGGACAACGGCGTTGTGCACAGCCTCAGCTGCATCCTTTCCCCAGGCAAACGGTCCGTGATTCTGACAGAGCACAGCCGGTGTGTATACAGGATTGATTTTTCTGTTCTCAAATGTCTCTATGATGACAAGGCCTGTGTTTTTCTCATAGGCTTCGTTGATTTCCTCTGTGGTGAGATTTCTCGCACATGGAATTGAGCCAAGGAAATAGTCTGCGTGAGTGGTGCCGTAGAGCGGAATATCCCTGCCGGCCTGTGCCCATGCAACTGCCTCAGGTGAGTGCGTATGTACAATTCCTCCGATATCCGGATACTTTTTGTAAAGCTCTAAGTGTGTTGCAGTGTCTGACGAAGGCTTGTATTTTCCCTCTATCTTATTTCCTTCAAGATCCATGACTACCATATCATCAGGGGTGAGAACATCATAATCCACTCCACTTGGCTTGATGACAAAATAGCCTGTTTCTCTGTCAATTCCACTGACATTGCCCCATGTATATGTGATAAGCCCTCTTCTTGGGAGCTCCATGTTTGCTTCGTAAACCTGTTTCTTTAATTCTTCAAGCATTTTTTTGTTCCTCTCTTATTATTTTTTTACTGCTATTACAGCGGAAGCGCCTTTACCATGGCACGCTCTGCCTCAATTGCTGCCTTATATGTATTTATGTACTCATCAAAGCCCTTTACATCGTCAGGGTCCGGCTGCATTACTATGCCCTTTTCGCCATTAAATACCCTGTCTGAAAGATATTTTTCCAAAGGCTCTCCATCTGCTTTATTCACCATATAAGCTGCGAGCACTGCCATGCCCCACGGGCCGCCCTCTCCGGCTGTCTCCATGACCGCAACCGGTGCATCCATGGCTGCTGCAAGTATGCTCTGGCCCACACCCTTTGTCTTGAACAGACCACCATGACCGTAAAGTGTGTCTACCTTTACTTTTTCCTCTTTAAAGAGAATATCACAGCCGATTTTTAGTGTTGCAAGACTTGCATAGAGATGTGTGCGCATAAAGTTTGCAAGATTCATCCTTGCATCCGGCTTTCTGGCAAACATAGGTCTGCCCTCGTTGAGTCCGATGACAGGCTCTCCCGAGAAAAGGTTAAAGGCAACAAGGCCTCCACAGTCCTTATCGGCTGTAAGTGCATTGTTGTAGAGCTTTCCATATATGTCATTCATATCTATATCCATGCCAAACAGCTCTGAAAATTCCTTGAATAATCCCACCCATGCATTTAAGTCTGACGTACAGTTGTTGCAGTGCACCATAGCTACCGCATCTCCCGATGGTGTGGTGACCATATCAAGCTCTTCATGAACTGCCTTAAGCGCCTTTTCAAGCACCACCATAGCAAATACAGATGTGCCCGCTGATACATTTCCGGTGCGCACTGCAACAGAATTGGTTGCGACCATTCCCGTGCCTGCGTCTCCCTCAGGCGGTGCAAGCAATATACCGCTCTCCAGATTGCCACTTACATCAAGCCTTTTAGCTCCTTCCTCTGTCAGCGTACCTGCCTTTTCTCCAGCCGTAAGCACCTTTGGCAGAATGTCTCTTATATCCCACGGATATTCTTTTACCTTATCTAATGCTGCAAATTTATCAAGCATTGCCACATCATAATCCCTGGTCTTAGAATCGATAGGAAACATGCCTGATGCCTCACCAACACCCATGACCTTTTCACCTGTGAGCTGCCAGTGAATATAGCCTGCCAATGTTGTGAAATACTGATATCTTTGATACATGCTCTTCTTTATTTAATATAGCCTGATACAGATGCGCTATGCTCCACCTCTGCGGAATATTAAAGCCAAGCACCTCAGTAAGCTCTGCTGCAGCCTCACCTGTGATGGTATTTCTCCATGTCCGAAATGGCACAAGCAGATTATCCTCCTTGTCAAAAGGCAGATAGCCGTGCATCATGCCGGAAATACCGATTGCCGCAAGCTTTTTGATGGTAACACCATACTTTTCCTTTGCATCCTGCGCCATTTTGCTGTAGCAGTCTGAAATGCCCTCCCAAATCATATCCAGGCTGTATGTCCAGATGCCGTCCACAAGCATGTTTTCCCAATCATGGGCACCTGTGGCTATAGGAGCATGATCCTCCCCGATAAGCACCGCCTTTATTCTGGTAGAACCGAACTCTATTCCAAGCACAGCCCTGCCGCTTTCAATAACACTTTTTACGTCTGACATAATATACCTCCACCTTGTAATGTAAATTTCTGAATAATTACCTTAAATTATTATACTGTAATTGTACAACGTTTTCCTTCAAAAGTAAACACAAGAAAACATAAATATACATAAATTTTAAAACGCTTTC
>ENA-OPZW01000021-OPZW01000021.1-human-gut-metagenome-genome-assembly--contig:-NODE-21-length-12333-cov-0.989759_pt1 | contig 12333 bp, 14 predicted proteins | sample MGYA00242486_ERZ504509 | MGnify/ENA primary metagenome ERZ504509 (study PRJEB26092, sample SAMD00036233) | human gut metagenome | host: Homo sapiens | study: EMG produced TPA metagenomics assembly of...
CGAATATTTTATATTATATTTGAATATAGAAAAGAGCTGAAATATCACATGAGTATAGTGGATAAATTTGGAGAAAAAGTAGGCGAGATAGCAGAAAACGATCCTGTCAAGGCGAGGAAGCTTTTACTTGCAGGATATAGATTACAGGAAAAAAGATTAGCATTACTTCCGGATAGAAAGCTTCCAATGTCAGGGCAGTATGTGGCAAAGATTGTCATGAATAATATCATACAGGCACTTGCAAAGCCTGAAAATGCCGCCATGGTCAGTATTTTTGTACCGGGGGAGCTTTTGACGGCGGCAGGTCTCACACCATATTCGGTTGAGGCATTATCGTGTTTTATGGCAGGAACTAAATGTGAGCAGGCCTTTCTCAGGCAGACTGAGAAGGAAGGCTTTCCGGAAACTATGTGCTCGTATCACAGGGTTTTTCTGGGCGCAGCATTAAATGGTATAGTGCCAAAGCCAAAGTGCATGGTGTATACAAACCTGGCATGCGATGGCAATATGATGACATTTCCGTATCTCAAGGAGAGATATGAAATACCAAGCTTTTATATAGATGTTCCATATGAGAAGAATTATGACTCTGTTATGTATGTAGCAAAGCAGCTTAGGGAGCTTAAGAGTTTTTTACAGGATGTCACAGGCAGAGAAATCACAGAGGAGTCTGTGAAAAAGGCTGTAGATAAGAGCAAAATTGCATCAAATAATTATTACAGGCAGCTTCATCTGAGAAAAGGACATGATATTGCATCAACTCTCACAAATGAGCTGTATGCGCTTTTTCATGTGTCATCTGCTTGCAGGAACTGATGAATCAGTCAGATATACACAGCTTCTGAGAGATGATGTGAGACGTGCACCGGCAGGCGATGGCTTTCATGTACTTTGGATGCACACCATGCCGTTTTTGCAGGATGCAGTGAAGGATGTGTTCAATTACAGTGATACAATCCATATCAGTGCAAGCGATTTTATAGCGGATGGTTTCAGAAGCATGGAGTCGGATGATCCTTACGAGGCACTTGCCGAAAAAATGGTTTACTGCATTTATAATGGCAGCGTGAACCAGAGAATAGATGAGGCAAAGGAGCTTGCCGACACAGTTGGAGCAGACGGTGCTGTACTTTTTGCGCACTGGGGCTGTAAGAATACAATCGGTGCATCAAGCCTTATAAAGCGCTCACTCGAGAGGGAAGGACTTCCAACTATGGTTTTAGACGGAGACGGCTGCAACCCGGCAAATGCCAGTGACGGACAGATTTCCACAAGGCTTCAGGCATTTGTGGAGATGCTTACAGAGCAGGAATGTAATTAGAAATAATACACCGGTTATTGCGTCTGGTGTGTGGATATTTACTATAAACCAATTTCAGAAAGTGGAAAACAGATGATAAATTATGTTTGTAAATATGCTCCGGTAGAGCCGTTTAAGGGCTTTGGACAGGAATGTGCTGTGCTTGAGGAGATGCCGGAGAATTTTGATAAATCAGATAAGATAGCTCATGCGAATCTCTGCGGATTCGGCAAGTCAGTCATACAGGCTGTGCTCGAGGGCAAGGTAGAGGAGCTTGTGCTCGTGAATTGCTGTGATTCAATGCGCAGAGTCTATGATATCATAGAGAATACAAAGAAATGCAAATTCCTGTATATGCTTGATCTGCCTCATGAGGATAACGAGTGTGAGAACATAAAATTTGCACAGTCAATTCTTCGTTTGAAGAATGCGTATGAGAGATATTCGCACAGGACATTCGACAGGGAGCTTTTTATAAAGTCGTTTGCAAAACCTGAATCTGAGCGCAAGCCATACATAGGTCTTATGGGTGTGCATGTGAGCAGTATTCTTGAGAAGACAATACGTGAAAATATGCAGATGGATGTAGAAAATATGACATGCACATCCGGCAGAAATCTCATTATTTTACAGAAAGATCTTACAAATATGGATGATGAGACTCTCTTTTTAGCATATGCAGAGAGTCTGCTCGGACAGATGCCATGTGCCAGAATGAACAATAATACAAGAAGAAACCAGCTCTTTTTAGACCCAAGCCTTAAGGGCATCATATATCACACGATAAAGTTCTGCGATTACTATGGCTTTGAGTATGCAAGCATAAAGAATAATATTAAGGTGCCTCTTTTAAAGCTTGAGACGGATTTTACAAGTCAGAGTGCCGGGCAGCTTCTGACAAGAATACAGGCATTTGCAGAGACAATAGAGGGCTCAGATGATATGGACCCTACAAAAGGCATAAGCGAGGAGGCAAGAAGAAGGATGGAATCAGGAGTCTACTATGTAGCAGGAATTGACAGCGGCTCAACAAGCACAGATGTGGTGATACTGGATCAGGATGGAAAAATTAAATCGACAATGATTATTCCGACAGGTGGCGGTGCTATGATGAGCGCCGAAAAGAGTCTGGAGAAGGCTGTCGAAAAGGCCGGTATATCAAAGGATGATATTGTAAGGATTGTTACAACAGGATATGGTCGTGCATATATCAATAGCGGTGATGACAGCATCACAGAGATTACATGCCATGCAAAGGGCGCGCATTATCTGAATCCCAACGTGCGCACAGTTATTGACATAGGTGGACAGGATATAAAGGCAATCAGCATAGATGAAAATGGTGCGGTCAAAAATTTCCTGATGAATGACAAATGTGCGGCAGGAACCGGGCGTTTTCTGGAGATGATGGCAAGGACACTCGGACTTTCACTTGAGGAGATGAGCACCATGGGACTTGAGTGGAAGGAAAACATTGTGATTTCAAGCATGTGTACAGTTTTTGCAGAGTCTGAGGTAGTATCGCTGGTGGCACAGAACAAGGCTGTTTCTGATATTATCCACGGACTAAACATGTCTGTAGCTTCAAAGGTAGGCGCACTTGCAGCAAGGCTTGGGCAGGATAATCCGGGAGAGTATATGATGACCGGCGGAGTGGCAAAGAACAAAGGCATCACAAATGCACTTGAAGAAAAGCTAGGCGCAAAGCTGTATATTTGCGATGAGGCACAGCTTTGCGGAGCGCTTGGTGCAGCACTTTTTGCATATGAGAAGTGCAGGGAGGCTTAATAGAGGAGCTATAGCAAACCACCAGTTGAACTGGTGGTTGCTGACTTTACTCCATGATTTTCCCATCAATACTTATTGTTACAACTTGCCATGGTATGAATTTTCCACTAGCTTGAAGAGCTTTTTTGGCCGCAATCTCCAGGCCGCCACAGCAAGGAACTTCCATTCGGACAATAGTTACACTTTGAATGCTGTTATTTTGAATAATAGCAGTCAGTTTTTCACTATAATCCACCTGATCTAATTTAGGACAACCAATTAAAGTTACCTTGTTTCGAATAAAATCCTGATGAAAGGCGGCATAAGCGTAAGCAGTACAATCAGCTGCGATTAAAAGCTTTGAGCCGTTAAAATATGGTGCATTAACAGGAGCCAGTTTAATCTGTACCGGCCAGTTTTGAAGCTTTGATCCTGAATCTGCGGTTGAAGTGGCTTTTACAGGCTCAGATGTTTCAGTTCGTCTGATCTGCATGATTTTAGATCCAGGACAGCCGGAGCGAGAGGATATTGCCCGGTTTTTGGCAGCTATTTTCTTCTGAGCTTCTTTTACGGCTTCTTCATCATATGCAGGAGCTTCTCTCTCCTCAAATGAGATGGCTCCGGTAGGGCATTCAGGGAGACAATCTCCCAGTCCGTCGCAGAAATGTTCTCTCACCAATTCTGCTTTTCCGTCAATGATATCAATGGCGCCTTCGTGGCAGGCAGATGCACAGGCACCACAGCCATTACATTTTTCTTTATCAATCTTTATAATCTTTCTTATCATTTTTAACCTCCATCAATAGTATTTAGCGTTTGTTTATGCTAGAATTATAGTATTATAAATACAACTAGTATGTTTGATTTCCAACAGGGAGGAACTATTTTGCAAAAATATTTATCAATCCTAAGAAACAGTCCATTTTTTAAAGGTCTAGCTGATAACGAGATATTATCCATATTGCATTTGTGTAAACGCAACAACAATTTCTAAAAAGCGAGATTCTTATATTTTCAGAGCAGGTGATATTACCGAAGTAATGGGGATTGTGGTGTCCGGATGCGTCCTTATTATTCAAGAAGACATCTGGGGACATCGGAATATTTTGTCAAAATGTCACGCAGGAGATTTTTTTGGTGAGCCGTATGCAGCAAGCCAGAGAGCTGTCTTAAATATCAGTGTGGTAGCAGATGAGGATTGTGAGATTATTCTCTTAAATGTCAAAAGACTTCTGATTACCTGTCCAACTGCATGTGAGCATCATCAGAAGCTGATCCGTAATCTGGTCAGTGTCCTGGCAAATAAGATACTGATTCTGAACGATAAGATCACACATGTTGGGAAGCGAACGACGAGAGATAAACTATTATCATATCTGTCGGCAGAATCTATCAGACATTCATCGTTATCTTTTGATATTCCTTTTGATAGGCAGCAGCTGGCAGATTATCTTTGTATTGATCGTGCAGCAATGTCTACAGAGATATCAAAGTTACAAAAAGAGGGCTTTATAAAAACAAATCGAAATCATTTTGAATTGCAATTGAGTATAATCAAAAAGAAGAACTATACAATTTAGGCAATGGTTGCATTGTTCGGAACGATAGGAAATAGCAATACAAGTTGTAGGCAGGTGGCTACCCAGGAGCAGATGGACCGATTTTTGAAAAACTCTGTATCAATTTTTCTTTACAGATAAACTTTGTTCATAGATTTATGGTATAATCAGTTTAAGCGCTTGAATAAAGGAGATGGTTATACCATGAATCTGTTTTGCGAAGAGGTCCATAAACTGGAGGCGGAATTTAAACAATGCCGGAAGCTGCTGAACGCTATCGGGGATGAGAACCGCCAGCACCTTATATGCGTCATGATGAATATGCCGATTGATGGCGGCCTTGTATTGAAGATTGTCGAGCAGACGCATCATCCGGGTTGCCATTCCTTGATATGAAAAAGATCACAAGGGAGTCACTTAAGAAAGCCGAAAAAGGCAGCGGTGTCTATACAATGGGCTCGGTTTATAAACTGCCGGATACATGGACACCGACTTTTGACCTGAGCAATCACGAAAAAGTATCGGCACGAAATGATTATGCGGAGAAGCCGCTGAAAAAAGTTGTCGAAGAAATCGTCGAGAGAAAAAATGGAGATCGGATGCAGCGGAATATGCCGTATTTTGTCAGGCTTGTCGTTGATTATTTCTATGACCGTATGAGAAAGACGAAAAACCTTCAATACGGTGACAGAACATAAAACCACGGGCAATACAAAAACCCATATACAAAGATTTGAACTAATCAGGCCAGGACAGTTTTATTTTGATGCCTGCTACAACCCGTCCAAGACCGCATTCCTGAAAAATGCTGAGAAGAAGGGCTGCAAAATCCTGAATGGTCTTGGTATGTCCAGTTCCAGAGGGCTGCTCAGATCGAATTATGGACCGGACAGAAGGCTCCACTGGATGTGATGCGAAAAGAATTAAAGGAGATTATCCGGGAAGAAAATGAGAAGGCGCAGACGGAATGATTCTGTAATTCCGTCACTTCATGGGAGATAAATGTTATAGTGAATTTATAGTGAATAGAGAAACGCGATAGCGTAGTAAGCAATAATTTCAGATGATCAAGGTTTGATCAGAGAGGAGAAGAATATGAACAACTATTGTATGATCCAGAACTCCAAAACGTTTGCATTTTCCGCAGAGAATCCAACCGGTGTACGCGCAGGTGGTTCCCAGGGCGGTGACTGCACCAAGCTTCGTCCGACCGTGACGATTCCTGCAGGGGAAACCGTAACTCTGGTAGATGCTGCAGGACCGGGTGTGATCCAGCATATGTGGTTTACCGGATATGTCGGGCACCATTTTATCATCCGTATGTATTGGGATGATCAGGAATATCCGTCTGTGGAAGCTCCGCTCTCTGCATTCTTCGGATGTGCCTATGATGAAAATTTCGTGGACCGGGATGGCAAATATCCGGTGTTGAATTCTGCCATGATGCTGGTAGCTCCTGGTCGCGGCTATAACAGCTATTTTGAGATGCCGTTCCATAAGAGAGCTCGGATCACGATGGAAAACCGTGGTGACAAGGATGAAAATCTCTATTATATTATCACCGGAGCTTATCAGGAGATTCCGGCGGAGGCTGGTTATTTCCATGCCACCTATCGCCAAGAGCACCCGGTTCAGAAGGGTCGTACCTACACAATCGTTGACGGAATCGAAGGCAGGGGACAATTTGTCGGTGTGACTCTGGCAACTGGTATGAATGGCAACAATACCTGTTGGGTAGAAGGCGAAGCCCGCATGTATCTGGACGATGATCCGTATCCGTCTATCCACTATACCGGAACTGAAGACTACTTCGGCGGTTCCTATGGATTTGGAAATGACATCATCATCAAGAGCTATCAGACCTTCAGCGGCTTATATACCGGCATGTATGCAATCTATGGAGACAACCGGGAATTCTATAACGGACAGCAGAGATTCCTGCTGTATCATTTCCATATTGCAGACCCGATCCGTTTTGAGAATAAGTTTCGTATGACACTCGACAACATGGGCTGGACCGGACCGCGTTACGATGATTACACCAGTGTTGCTTATTGGTATCAGACCCTGCCGTCCGCACCGCTGATGCCCCTGCCGACAGATGCAGAGATGTGTATGAGATAATAGAACCAGATTGGAGATTTGCCGGAAAGGATAGAGGTATTATGTTACTGGAAGAGAAGTTTTTGGAATTTCATCGTTATGCCAGCAGCCACAATCTGCCGCTGGAAGCTATCAGTGTCGGAGATGAGAACAAGGTACTCTGTGAGATGCACTACGCAGCAAATGCACCGAGAAATATTTATTCACATACCAAGAGTTTTACGGTAACAGCAGTTGGACTCGCAATGGAAGAGGGAAAACTAAGCCTGGAAGATCATGTGGCGGAAGTGTTTAAAGATAAACTTCCTTCAAATCCGGATCCAAATCTGGAGAAGATTCAGTTGAAACATCTGCTCTGCATGTCCAGTGGCTTTGGTAAGGCACTTCTGATGAATGCGGACAGACGTTCGGGCATAGGCGCACCGGATTATGAGAAATATATGATAGCACAGCCGGTTCCTGTGGAGCCAGGCAGTGCATTCTGCTATTCCTCTGCCGACAGTATTCTGGCTGCTCATATGGTAGAACGGGCCGTTGGCAAGCGGATGGGAGAGTATCTGTATGAGAAGGTATTCCAGCCCCTTGATATGGGATGGCCGCTCTGGGAGCATGATCCACAGGGACATCCGAATGGCGGCGGAGGTATGTATCTGACTTGTACCGAGATGATGAAACTGGGACAGCTCTATCTGGCTGAGGGTAACTGGAAGGGCGAGCAGATTGTCAGCAAGGACTGGGTGCAGGAGGTGTCCACCCCGAAATTTACCTTCGAGCCATCTGCAGATCTCTGGCATGTAGGATATGGCTATCAGTTCTGGATCAGTCCATATCCAGGATCCTATCGTGCTGATGGCGCATTCGGACAGATTACAACGATTCTCCCAGAGAAGGGATTGGTTGTTTCCATTCAATGTCCGGAGCGAGGTAATTTCGATCAGGTGAAACGTGCGCTGCATGAACATTTTCTGATGGAATTGTAAGAATAGACTTGCAACAATATGCTATAATTTGCCCAGAAACCGTACTTTTGGCTGCAAAGTAAAAATAGCAGAATATAAGAATAAATTACAATGGGGATGTGATAGAGGGAGAGGATCAGCTGGGCTGGTCCTTTTTCAGTGGAGTTAAACTTGTCTGAGTAATATGCTACAAACAAGTTTGTGGACTGAAAAAACCAAAAATAAAAAGTGACGAAAAATACAAGACGCAAAACATTAAGTAAACGCAATAATTAAACGCAAAATATCGAATTGATTTGACTTTTTACGTTTTACTGAGGTATAATTTGAGTAAGATGAGGAATAATATTGCGAATGACAGGAGCTGATATATATATGAAAACTTGTAAAGAAAAGGCTTTAGAGTGGAATGTTTCTCCACGTTCCGTAAATGATATGTGCAAAAAAGGAAGAATACAGGGTGCAATAAAAGAAAAAGGATCTTGGTTAATTCCAGACGACTCTCCAAAGCCAATGGATGGAAGAGTGGCTAATGGAAAATACATCAAGAAAAATATGGTTGCGAAAGCAGAAGTTAAATCATTACCAATCGGCATCTCTGACTATGTTCGTGCGCAGGAAGAATATTACTATGTCGACAAGACGTTATTAATCAAAGAATTCTTGGATCAAAAGCCATTTGGTATCTTTGTTTACGAGACCAAGGAGATTCGGAAAGACCTTGAATATGGATATGCTCAGAGTGTTCTTTGAAATATCAGATAAGAATACTAGTAAGTATTTTGCAGATAAAAATATTTGGCAATGTGGAGAAGAGTATCGTTCACATCAAGGAAAATATCCAGTCATATTCTTAACTTTTAAGGATGTTAAATTTGATACTTGGGACGCAACAATAGATAAAATAAGGGGAATACTTCAAGAAGAGTATGGAAGACATCAAGAGCTACTAAATAGTGATAAGCTCTCACAATATGAGAAGGAGTATTTTACAAAGATTATTAGCGCTACAGCTAATGAAGTGGAGCTTACTTCTTCGCTAGAAAGACTATCTAAAATGCTTGCTTCACATTATGATAAGGCTCCAGTAATCATTATTGATGAATATGATACTCCGATTCAAGAGGGATACTCTAAGGATTTCTACGATGAAATTATTGGATTCATGAGAAATTTCTTTTCAGGAGCATTTAAGGATAATAAGAATTTATCCTATGGTTTCCTAACAGGAATTTTGCGTATTGCTCAGGAAAGTATCTTTAGTGGTCTAAATAATTTAACAGTGAACTCCGTAATGGATGAAGAATACGATAGCTTTTTTGGATTTACAGAATCTGAAGTGAAAGCAATGCTCAGTTACTATGGAGTATCAGATAAAGAGGAGGAACTTAAAGACTGGTACGATGGATATTTGTTTGGTAGCGAAGAAATATATAATCCATGGTCTGTAATCAACTATATTTCCAAGGGATGCCTTCCTCAAGTATATTGGGTAAATAACAGGAAAAAATGAATCCTTGATGATGTACTAAGAGTGGCTACAGATGATATTACAGAAAGATTATATGACCTTTTGCAAGGAGAAAGAGTAGTTGCAAGAATTGATCAAAATGTGGTGTATAGATCGCTTGCGGAGGATCCAGCAAATATTTATAGCTTATTGTTGGTTGCTGGCTATTTGAAAACTCCTAAAAAGGAACTGCAAGCAGATGGTTCATATTTATGTGAAGTATCAATTCCAAATAGAGAGATTGCAGCTGTATATAAGAGTGAAATCTTGTCACATTTCTTGCAAACTGGAGCAATTACAAGGACTACAGCAAATAAGATTGCAGAAAGTCTTTATGCCAATGATTACAAGAAGTTGCAGAGCGCTATTGGGGAATATATGGATAAATCAATTAGCTTCTTCGATGGTGGAGCTGAAGGATTTTATCATGGTTTGATGCTAGGATTAATAGCATTAATGGATAATCAGTATAAGATTAAATCGAACCGAGAATCTGGAGATGGCAGATTTGATGTTTCTTTAATTCCAAGAGAAAAAAGGTATCCTGGTATTATTTTGGAATTAAAGTGGAAAGAAAAATTAAGCGATGTTGAGCTTGAAAAATGGTCTAATGAAGCATTAAAGCAAATTGGTGAGTTGCGATACGATTCTGAAATGAAAGAGGATGGAATTACGGAAATCTTGAAGTTTGGAATTGCTTTTTCGGGGAAGAAAGTATGTGTAAGAACTGAGTAGAACAAGAATTTAGTGCTAGGAGGCGATAGTATGTTTCCAACAATTAATAAAAAAGAAACAGGTGTTAATCTTCGAAGATTATGGATATGAGAGGAGTAAAACCAAAAGATATTCAAGAATATTTAGGGTTTGGATGTGTGCAGAGTGTTTATCGATGGTTGGATGGCGTTAGTATGCCAACAGTTGATAATCTGTATGCACTTAGCAAAATGCTTCAAGTTCCTATGGATTCAATTGTTTGCGGAAATGCTGGAAGAACAAAAAGTCAAATGGATGCATATCTTACGGATCAGGAGAGAAGAGTTTATACCTACTATAAGAAAATGAGAGAATTAAATGCAGCATAATTTTTGAACTACAAGTTCAATGACATTACATGAATCCTCCCTTATCGGGACAAAGAAAATGCGTAGACTGGCAGAAGATAACAGAGGAAGATTTGCGGTATTCAGCGGAAACAGGTATCTGATTATCCGCCCGCAGTTTGAAAAATTTATCAGTGCTTCTTCGGAGACATAATTCCGTTTGTCTGCCGAAAGTAGTTGATATTATCAGCGTTCAGAGTGATATATAGTATGACCTCGAAAACCTGTGAAAACAGCCACTTTTGGCAGAAAGGAAGTACTTTTATGGCAAGACCAAGTTTAGCAGAAAAAGATATTTTAAATCCTTCTGAGGCAATTGAATATTTTGTTCTGAGCCGGAGAAAATTTTATGATTTATTGAATAATACGGATGGGGAAGATTTTCTAGCATATTACGGAGAACGCAAGCTGATTCTTCGTGTAGCCTTTGAAAGGTATCTGCGTAACCTTCCAGAACTAAGGAGGCGGTTATAATGGCAAAGGCAGGAAGAGGACAGACAAGGCGGGACTCCAAACGCAGAGTATTAAGACCGGGAGAAAGCATAAGAGCAGACGGAAAATATCAATATAAATATCATATTGATGGAAAACCACATTTTGTATACAGTTGGAAACTGGAGCCTACGGATAAACTTCCAAAGGGCAAAAAGCCATGCCTTTCCCTTCGTGAGTTGGAAAAACAGGTAAAAACAGGTTTGGATATGCTTGTAAATATCGTGGACGGACAGATGACTGTCTGTGAACTGGTAGACCGATATTTGAAAACAAAGACCGGAGTAGGGCAAAGCACGAAACAAGGATATGTTACAGTACAGAGATTACTTGCAAAGGAAGCATTTGGCAAAAAGACGATACGAACTGTGAAAACTTCCGATGCAAAGCTGTTTCTTATCAAATTGCAGCAGGAAGATGGCAAAAGCTACAGTTCCATTCATATCATCCGTGGAGTGTTGCGACCAGCCTTTCAGATGGCGGTGGATGATGACATTCTGGTAAAGAATCCATTCGGATTTCAGCTTGCTGGAGTATTGGTAAATGATGCAGTCACAAGAGAGGCAATCACAAAAGACCAGATGAGAAAATTCCTAAAGTTTGTGCATGACGATGTGGTGTACTGTAAATATTATGAGGTAGTGTACATACTCTTTCATACAGGAATGCGAATATCGGAATTTTGTGGTCTGACACTAAAGGATATTGATCTTGAGAAAAGGACAGTGAATATTGACCATCAGTTGCAGAGAACGGCAGATATGCGATATATCATCGAAACTACAAAGAACGGATGCAGGAACAAGAGTGCTACCAATCACAGAGGATGTGGCACAGATGTTTCAGGCAATCATCGAGGACAGAAATGCACCGAAAGTGGAGAAAGCTATAGACGGATATAGCGGATTCCTGTTTTACGATGATAATGGAATGCCACTTGTGGCAATGCACTGGCAACATCGTTTCAATCATATGGTCGGCAGATACAATGACATCTACCGAGTGCAAATGCCAAATATCACGCCTCATGTATGCCGACACACGTATTGCTCGAATATGGCAAAATCGGGAATGAATCCTAAGACACTGCAGTATCTCATGGGGCATTCGGATATTAGCGTTACCATGAATGTGTACACGCATATCGGATTCGATGATGCAGAGGAAGAATGAAACGGATGGAAGAGTTTAGGAAAGCACAGGCGGAGGTTGAGCAGAAGAAAGAGAAACCGATGTCACAGAAAATGTTTAAAGTTGTATAATAGTATAATATGGAAATGGGATGACGCTCTGGCTTAGGCTGGGCGTTTTATAAGGTTTTAGAATCTTGTAATATAGTTTGCTGTATTTTCAGAGATTAATAGATGTGATAAAATAAAATTAAAAGATAAAAACAAGAAATGAGGAATGGATGTAATGGCAAGTGATATATTAAAAAAAATAATAGAACAAAAAATTGATATTTTTGCAGGTTACATTTGGAGAAGATGCAAGTAATATTTTTACTCGCGACAAAAAACTATTTCATCCTATTAGAGTAGGA
>ENA-OPZW01000023-OPZW01000023.1-human-gut-metagenome-genome-assembly--contig:-NODE-23-length-12053-cov-1.289452_pt1 | contig 12053 bp, 15 predicted proteins | sample MGYA00242486_ERZ504509 | MGnify/ENA primary metagenome ERZ504509 (study PRJEB26092, sample SAMD00036233) | human gut metagenome | host: Homo sapiens | study: EMG produced TPA metagenomics assembly of...
TAAAGCAGGTGTATATCCGCCAATTCCGATTGAGGGGGGAAATAATCACTCGACATGAGTTTTGGATGATACCTGCCTGACGATGCTAATTGAAGCGCTATAAGTTTTACAATCTTTTATTGGGGTAGTATTTGTCGTATGAAATTGATAATTTCGCAGTTATCTCTCTTTGTTCATCGGATTTATTCACGCCGTAATCGAAGGAAGGATCTTTCAGTTTCGGCGACAGAAGTCTTCTGATTGCCTCTGTGTCAACGAGAGAGAGGATGTTCCTACGTCCTTCTTCGTCGGCGAAATAGGGAGAGTGCTTGTTTGAAAAAACGATAACAGCCTCTATGCCAGATAATCCATGGTGCAGCCGCGCGCTCTTGCAATAGCGCTCAATTAATAAGGGCATGTTTGTATTGCAGCTTGCCATGGTTCTTCCGAGAAGAAAACACAAGACGTCAATCCATCTATTCTCGATGCGCTTTATCGTCATAGTCTGAGTGCACACAGCGCTGCTCAGTTTGACTTCCTGCCTTCCGATTTGCGTAACAGAAAAATCATTGACACAAAAATAGTGAGAAGAGAGGAGATGTAAAAATGGTCCTACCCTTCCTCCGGTCCGGAATGCAATGGACAGCGACTTTGCATGATTGCTTAGCGAATAGCAGTGACCATCAATTACATCTATTCTCAAAAAGAAAGTCTTTAGAAAGCCGCTGCAATTGTGATGGACGTAGTCAAGCTTCCTCCCCAACTCGACAATATGCTCATTATCATGTCGACTTGTAAACCTAATCGTCCTGTCATCATATTCAACTTCGAAAAAAGGGGAATGAGGGCATCCCGATGCATCGAGTATTACTGGAATCCCGGCGATACGCTGAATGATTTGTGACGAATAGTCATGTCCATCAAGAAGGCTCGACGCTTCGGGCAGCTCGTCAATCGATATATCAATTCTTGGAGACATGTATTCCTACCATTTTTAAAGAAACAACGGCGGTAATTGCTATCGCGATTGCGCCAATAACACCGAGCGCTATCTGAATGGGATATAACCCCAACACATATCCAAATATGGAGAAAAACATTGCGGAAAAGAGAGCCCTTACCAGAGATGCGACGGAAAGGATCGTCGCGCGGAGATCGTCCGCTATCGCGTCTTGGATTAAGTTTTCCGAAGTGATGTACACCACTTCTGGGAGAAAGCAAAGCACCATGCTAAGGCCAAACAAACACAGCGGATTTGAAGCGAACCACGGAAGAATCATGAAAAGACCGGCCTCGATTAGCATCGAGCCGAGCATTGGTATTTCTTTTCCCGAAACGCGATGAGAAGAAATCTGCTGCAATGTAGGCCGTCGCATTTACTGCATAGGATGCACCGAAAAAGATTCCTATTATGGAGACGGGAGCATCAAATGCGTCGAATACCAACTGATTCAAGTTGTAATAACTCCCATAGAATCCATCGAGCATGCTTGTGCCGATTAGAAGAAGCAACACCGCAAAAGCTGATTCTCCAATGCACCAGGTTTCGCGTCTGAACATCTTGGCTACGTCAAACCTTTCCTCCCCAGAGTTTTTGGAATGGGTCGTTTCCATCCTCTCAATGGGATACAGAAGGAAAAGCTGCAGGAGATAGAAAACGGAAACGCATACGTAGAGGGCACTCCAAGATACTTGGGCAATGAATGATCCAAGTACGATTGCCACTCCCGTCGCGATTGATTGCGCGGCAAGCAGCCGAGCGTTGATGGTGAGGAAGCGCTCTCCTTGACCGGCATTTCGGGCAATTTCATATAAAAGTGCTTGTTCGGATCCCGATTGAAGGGAGTAGGCGAGTGCCTCAACAAGGGAAAGCGCGACGAGAAAGGGGCCTGAGAGCAACAGCATGCCAGCCGTATGGAAGAAAAGAAGCAGAACGCCCACTTGAATCGAGAACTTCTTTCCAAAGAAATCGCCTACCAGCCCTGTTGGCAGCTCGAGGACGACCGTTGCAATGTTGTACAGGGCTTGATAAAGCGCGATTTCCGTGACAGACATTCCTTTATCCGCAAGGAAAAGTAGAAACACTCCCCGATTTAAAACAAATCCCGCGAGAACGAAAAAGGCGGAATAGATGTGCAGCTGCGCAGTGGCATTCTTATTCATTTGGCACTCCTAACGACTATTTTTGTCGGGGTGCTCGCCACTGATTCGAAGCCTGAAATGTTCATAGTCTCAATGAAGAGCTGATAAAGCTTTTGAACAGGGTATCGATAGAATAGGGCATCCTGCGCTCTTTCTTCTCGACGAACTATTGCCAGCCGGTCGATTTCGAAACAAGAAACCGCATAATACACCCCAGCTTGATCTAGAGTTGCCGTATAGCTTTCTGCAACGGCAAATGCATCACGATCGCGACACATTTCAAAAATATCTTCAATGCTTCTACCATCTCGATGAATCATAAGGTAGGTTGCGAATTTAAAATGGTTTATCAAATCAAAATACGTATCGGCACGCGCGAGCACGTCAAGAATGTCGTAATTTTCATTCCTGACTGTGTACAGATGATTGAAATGAAGAGGTGACAGGCTGTTTGGGTCAATTCCGGCAGCAAGTAAATCTAAGTAATACTGAGATTCTTTTACGATGATATAATCCTCTTTATTCACCCCTTGAGCAACATCAGTAAGAGGCTCTGGGCTCATATAGGAAAAGTCAACGTTTGACATAAAACTGGTCGACGCGACTTCTTGAGCAAGGGCAAGGGTGTCGAGTACTTCGGAATATGTTTCTTCTGGAAAACCGATGATAAAATTGGTTTCGAATCTCATGCCAGAGGAAATGATGGATTTTACCGTAGGAATTACTTTTTTAAGATTCAAGTTTTTCCGGCAGATTCGCTGTATTCTTTGCGAGCCAGTTTCCAAGCCAACAAATACGGAGATACATCCGGTTGCCTTAAGTAGGCCAATGATCTCGGGAGTTATCGTATCGATTCGTCCCTCACAGTTGTATTTGAAATCATAATTCATTGCATATTTTTTTGACTGCAAATTCAAAGAAGTACTTGTGCGATGCTAAAAAGTTATCATGGTTATAGTTAATTGAAGAAAGAGTGCCGGTTTTTGCCATGCAATCGTAGACACGCTGCGAGGTTTCGAGCAGTTTGTCGACATTAAGAAATCGCGCTTTCTGACCGAGAAGCACTCTGGATGAGCAATAGTAGCAATTAAACGGGCAACCTCTACCTGCCTCAATGTTGACCACGTTCATGCCGTATGAATTGGAGTAGTCGAGTTCCGGAAGGTTGTTAATGTCGTATTCAATCAACTCGCATAATCCAGAATCCCCGGTTTTAGAAATCGAATTTTTAGGTAAATCGCCCTGAGCGCCGCAAGCAATATATTCGAGTAGAAGCGGGAGGGTTTCTTCCCCATCAAAGATCGATAGAAAGTCAACCTCGGGACAATCCTGAAAAACCATTTCTCGAAGTGAAGTGATCTGGGGACCACCAAATATGATAACCGATTCGGGATGCGCCCGTTTAATAATCTTCGCTATCATGATGCCCCAGATATAAGAGGCGTTCATGATTGAAACACCAAAAACATGGGAGTCGATTGCTTTTATTTCGTCGGAGAACCACCGATAGATTTCTTTTGAAAAAGTCTTTTCTTCTTCGAGGAACTTACGCTGAAAGTCAATAACGTGAGTTGAAAATCCCGCTGCTTCAGAAACGGCCCTTAGATTCAAGATGGCCAGATTATCAACAAGGGTCTTCCTGTAGTGATTCACCGGATTGATCAGAGTGAAATCAACCTTCAACTTGAGCTCCTTTCTTTCGGGTGAATAGGAATCGCCTCCGTCACATTAAACGGAGGCGATTGTGTTATCAGGCCTTAGCAGCGGCGCTGTATAACCTGATCAACATCAATGCCGAAGTCCAGAAGTTCTTCAACAGTGATCTCGATGTCGGAAGCCGATTTATCGCTGGCCAGCTCGATTTCCTCTTTCTCCATTTTCGTCACCTCCTTTTCATGTATGAGTAAAAAACTAGTGGCTTTCTGGAAACAGCCAGGATCAATGCTAAACGATGATTTTAGATTCAACGTCGGGACCGGTTGTTTTTATGAATATGATGCCAATGCACGAACAAAAGCAGTTAGCCTTTTCAGCACTGTTGCGGCTTATGCAATCACATGAGTCCTAGGCCCTTTCGACACCACCTGTATTGCGAATCAGCACCGCTGCCTTCCCGACTGAATATTGCCGTCAGGCACTGCTATTAAATGCATCTCCAGGCACCCCGTTACACTCGTGCCGCCATGCGGTCGACTGAACGAGGAGGTTCCACATAGACGCGATCTGGGCCGACATGGGAGAGACCATCATGCGGCAGCGCTGCAGATGGAGCGCTAGCAATAAAAGGGCGCAGGGACCAGCGTCTGCCAGATGCCCGCACACGATAACGGCGGTGCTGTTACGCGATATTCAGCAGTGCTTAAGCTAGCAGATACTCAATCACACGCATGGCAGGGGTAACAGCACGGGTGTTCCTATAGTTTTGTCAACCGGGGAATGCCGTTCGCGAGATCGAATCGCGAAATGCTGACGCCAGGCCTTTCGACCGGCGGATTCCAGCCTGTTCGGAGTGCTGTGCTTCGACTAGGTGGCTTAGGGCACCCTGTCCCGCATGATCGCGTAGGTGACCTTCAACCTCTTTCGCGTCAGCGCTTTGAGTGCCTTGCCGTGCGGTATGCCCCGTTCTCGGCACCTGGCGTAGTGGTCGCCCCATCTTCCCTCTGTCCGGGCAAGGCAGTTGCACGAGAATATGAGCAGGTTCTTCAGCCTTTTGTTGCCTTGGCGCGATGCCGTCACCGAGGAGATCGAGGTCTCCGACTGGCGGTTGTGCGGCGCCAGGCCGCAGTACGACGCGAGCCTGTCGTGGCTTGACTCGTCATGTTTAATCTGTTTCGTTAACTGAAATGCGTAAATCTGGTTAATCAAAAAAGCAAAATCTGGTTAAATGAAAACGGTAAATTTAGTTAAACGCGCTGGTAATCAATGGTGAAAAATATGCCAAAAAAGTACTACACTCGAATTATCGAAAATGAGCTCGACCAGATGCTAGGGATATTCGGCGCCGTTCTCATCGAAGGACCGAAATGGTGTGGAAAGACGACCACGGCCGGGACCCGTGCGGCGTCCAGGCTCCTTCTCATGGACCCGTCGCGCAACTTCGAGAATCGCTTGCGTGCCGAGACGGACCCGGCGCTTGCCGTTGTAGGCGAGGTACCGCGGCTGATCGATGAATGGCAGGAGGTTCCGAAACTTTGGGACGCGGCGCGGTTTGAGTGCGACAACCGCGGCGGCGAGCCTGGACAGTTCATATTTACGGGGTCGGCGACGCCGCGAGACAATGAACGGCCGATGCACAGTGGCGCTGGAAGGTTCGCTAAATTGCGCATGGATACCATGACGCTTTTCGAACTTGGGAAATCTAGCGGTGCGGTTAAGCTGTCGGGCATTATTCTGGCGAAAAGTTCAATGGCGCTTTCGGATCGTTGGACTCTGCCTCGATTGCCGAGTACATTGTCCGTGGCGGATGGCCCGCGGCGGTCGGTCGCGATGCGCTGGCTGCGTCGGCGATGGCGAAACGTTACATCGGCATAGTCGCCGAAGAAGATCTGTCTCGTGTTGATGGCTCTCGACGCGATCCCGAAAAGGTCAAAGCTGTCATCGAATCGCTTGCGCGTAATGAATCCACTTTGGCGACACTCAAGACGCTCGTAGCCGATCTTGGTGGAGAGGTGTCGAGACAAACGGCGGCATCGTATATATCTCTTCTCGCACGGGTTAGCTTCGTTCGCGATATTCCCGCGTGGAATCCAGCAATGAGATCTCCGGTGCACTTAAGAGAATCAAAGAAGCATCATCTTGCTGACCCGTCACTGGCGGCCGCTGCGCTCGGGGCGACTCCGGAGACTTTGCTGTTAGATTTCAAGACGCTTGGACTACTTTTCGAATCGCTGGCACTCCATGATTTGTGGGTTTATGCGCGAGCAAACGGAATGAATCTCTATCACTATCACGATTCTCGCGATCTAGAGGTCGATGCAGTCATTGCGGCTCCTGGTGGGACCTGGATCCCGGTCGAAGTCAAACTCAGCTCTGCTCAAATAGAAGAGGCGTCTGACAATCTTGTTGCTGTCGAGGAACGTATGGTTGCTGCTGGAAACACTCCGCCGGTTTCTAAAGTAGCGATTATTGGATTTGGCTCACAAGCCTATGTTACCGACCGCGGCGTCCAAGTTGTTCCCTTGGATGTTCTTGCGCCGTAATGCTGCGGGCGAAGTGAAATCGACGCCGCATTTTTTAGATTCGTTTTCTGAGATCTACACCGTGAAACTCAAAATCTCGCCGTCTTGATTTTCATTTGATTCGAAACGCCCGCGCAAAAGTCAAAGCGACTCGCGTGGGCGTTTCGTTTACCCGCCTCGCTTTTCATATCGCATTTCAAATCGCGTCAAAACAAAACGAGATTTTTTGAAAATCGATAGCGACCGAAGGTCGCGATCATAGGCGTGTGTACACGCCGCATGAAAATCGGATTGCCTTTCGAACCGTAATGCGATTCACGGTACCTTTCGACAATCCAACAACGCTACGAGTCTCACTAAAAGACTATCCGCGTCATTGAAATGCCGAAAGCTGCCTCAACTTTTTCGCAAGCGTATCGAAAAACGATTCGACAAGTCGAATTTTTGCGTCGTGGGCGCCGCAAACCCGCTCCGCTCTCGCTACAGCGAATCTCTAACACTCAGCATCTTTCGCGTTAAAAATTCGCTTCCGTTCACGGTCTTCACGCAGTTGCAACGCCGCGAGGCCTCTCGCTTGGAATGAGGCCTCTCATTCCACGTCTACACTGCGTTTCGCCCAATCCCCGTTCCGGAGATTGCAAGATGTACGTAAATGGCCATAATTACATGCAAGCATGTACTATGGCCATTTACGATCTTGCTTTTCCCTCCTACGGGAAAAGAAAACAGGCAAAGCTGGGTTCCGTTTCGCGCGAAACGGTTTCGCAGCCGGGAAAAATTCGGCGCACCTTTCCGAATCTTGTTTCGGAGGCCACTCCGAAACTGAAGGGATGAAAATGAGACGAAGCGAGAAAGTCGAAGCGACGTTGACCCCTGGAGAAAAGGAAGCCCTTCAACGACTTTGCGACGAAGCCGGTTGCACGGAAGCTGAACTAATCCGCTCCGTTTTGATTAGCCGTTCGATTTCTCTCGACGATCTTGAGGCCGGAAAGAAAATCGAACGCGTAAAAAATAAAGCGCTGCAGAAGCAGGAGCGCAAACACACTCCAAAAAAATCTGGCGAGTGCGGTGAAGCCATCGCCGAGAAACGCGACGTTTCGTTTCATGTGATGCTTACCGCTTCAGAAAAAAAAGGCGATCGAGCAGCGTGCGGAGGCTCTTGGCATTTCTGTAAGCGAACTGGTTCGCCGTAGCGCAATTTACGGAAAGATCGAATCATTCAATTTTGACATTGCGGAAGTTGAAAAACTCCATCATGAGTTATTGAAGGAAGGAACGAACCTCAATCAGCTGATGTACTTCGTGAATGCCCATGGCTTCCCGCGTACAACGAGAAAGCTGTTTTCCGCACACTCGAAAAGGTTTACCAAAATGCTCGAAAGGTCGATCGGTTTATCGAGGAACTTGAAAAGCGTTATCACGTTGACTATGTTCCCCACGACTATCTGGCAGATGAACCAGACAACAGAAATCTTTAAGTCGGAACGCAGCTGGGCCAGTTTTGCAATTGAGTGCAATTACTCGTTTAGCTATTTCTGATATTTCATAAAACGGCTTTCGGAAAATGGAAGGAAACTTAAGCATCCACCTTTTAGCAAAATAGAAATCTTATTTCCATTGGCTCCACCATAGCCTTTCTTAAGCTTAGGAGCATCCGTGGAGTCAATCTATTAGATATCCGTTCTCTTGATTCCTAAATACTTTCTTACGAAGATACCATGCCTGTTCCTCAGGAATCGAACGCTCAATCTCAGCGCTGTTAATTTCACTTTGTAGTAGGCAATAGTCACAGTCAAATTCCAAATACCCTATGTTAGCTTTCGCTTTTTCTTCTCCTTCGAGGTAGGCGGCAATCGCATCTTTAAGGCAAGGATTAAGAGTTTTTTCAAACGACATTATCGACCTCCAATGGTCTAAACCTTATCCACGATTCGTCTGTGGCATCGCTTTGAAACTCCCCATAGTTGAAACAAGGGGTTTTACAACGGTTTCGATAAGATCGGCTGTTACAGAATCCTGAAAGAAAGGGTCGAACCGAAGTGTCTGGCCGGACGCCAATTGTCCGGGAACTGCTTCTGGTTCGACCCTCTTTTACTTTACTTCCATGGCCATGCAGCGGTCTAGTACTCCTTAACGGGATGCTCCTCGCCGAATCCACCGTCGATGCCGAAGCGGCACAGTCTGTCGATTGCTCGAAGGTGCTCGTCAATGGCAGCTGCAATTTGGGTGTCGACCTCGCTGTCATAGTCGTTGAGGCTGCGAACTGCCTCGTCGGCGGCCATGAAGGCCTTGACGGCCTGTGCGAGCTGGTTCTTAAAAGCATCAACCTTCTCAACTGCGGCAGCTCGGTCTGCCATCTCGCGTTCGAGTCGTTGAACGATTTCCTGTGTGTCGCTCATGCTATTCCTTTCCCTCGGGTGTTTCACCTAAAATATCGCCCCGTGCGGACACGATTCTCGCTCACGACACGGCGGTAGCAGATATCACAAATTCGCAGGTAGACGGCTCAACAGGATTCGATTTGCGGGGCGATTGAACCTAGGGTGGTGTGGATGTTCGCGACACCCCTTTTCCATGTCTTAAAACGCATCTGGTGAGGTCGATTTTTCGGCCTTGACCTGCATGGCGGCGCTTTGGGGTGCTTTGGGTGTGCCCTTAAGCAGTGCTTGCATCTATCGGCGCGTGAAACATTTCGACGGTAATTCGTGAAACAAATTGCGGAACTATCGCTTCAACGGGCGCTGCCGCCGCTCAACGCGAGCGGTCAGCTTGGCACCGCAAACGGCTACTCGCCCTTCATGGCCATACACATGGCGTCGGCCATTGAGTAGCGGGTACCGTCATCTTCCATCAGCGCTTCGTTGAATGCTTCGATGTCCACCATGTCCTCGACTTTCTCAAGCGCAGCCCTTCTCACGAACTCGGAAAAGGACATATTTGAGGTGCCCGCATGAGCCTGGATCAAAGCCATTTCGCTCTCATCGAATACGACCGCAATTTCGCATATCGCCATGACTGCTCCAATCAATGCCGAAACCAGGTTTTACTGGTACACATCTTATTGTTCAGATTAAACAGTCTCAAAAGGTATGCCCGCCTCAATTCAGAGACGGCATCTGGTCGCTGAAGAAGTTCATTTCCTTCGCTAAGGAAAAGGCAATCGCCTAGATCGGAGTTTCAAATGACCAACGATGATGGCCACCTCCTGCTGGATGCGATCGAGATCGAGCGGCAGCGCAACCGGATGATACGTCAGACGATGGGATTTCGACATGCAGTTGTTGATGCGCAGTCCCGATGATGCCTATGACTACTGCGACTATTTTGCCACGGTTCGTCGGGGCGCCACTGTTCTCGATTTGTGGGCTGAGATTTAAAACATCTCGCCTGTTTCAATGCGTTTTTTGGGTTTATAGCTGTTCGCTTTTTCGGCTGTGTCGCAGTTCACTAGTTCATTCATTACGTTCTTCATATCGTCTGTAAATCAGTTATGCCGCGGTTACACAGCTTTGTTGTTGCGTTTTGTCGTAATTCAGCAATGACATAGCCGGAGCTCGCCCGCAAGTGTCGTACGCTGCCGTACAAAACTGCGTTTCGGCCATCCGCGTACTGCCAAGGCTCTGCCCTAGTACCCGGCGCCTGCGGCGGTTGTTCATATCTGAACTGCGACACAGCCGAACAAAGCAATTACGACACTATGTAACTGTGTAATTACCGAACTACGTGATAACGACAAAACTGAAAAACGTAACCGTTGAATTGCAGAACAATGAGCTAACGCCGCGAGTGCCGGGTACTAGGGCAGAGCCCTAGCGTGCGCCGCTTGCGGCGGTACGCTGCCGGTCATTTTGTACGGCAGCGTACGACTCTTGCGGACAGATTTCAGGACCGAATAGCCCGATGTTCAATAGTTCTGTTATTACGTAGTTACATAGTGCGACTATTCCGCTTTGTCGTTATTGCGTTATGTCGCATTGTCGATATTACGTAGTTCGGTTTTTCACTTTTTACGCCGTTCACTTATTCATTTGTTACATAGTGCCGCTATTCCGTGGCGTCACTTTTATGCCCACCGCGTGCGTATTCGACGGTGTGGGCGGCGTCTCCGAACACCTCGACTGCTGCCGCCACGAATTGCGGTGCGGTGCGCCTCGGGATATAGAAAGTTTTGTTGCCAAACACGATTGCGATCCAGGCGTTACGGTAGATGAATTGATATGCCGCCTCTCTTGAGCGCTTGCCGCAGTATTCCTCTGCAATCTCGTCGATCTGCCAGAGGTGGCCGAAGCCGACGATATATTCGGCGATGTACGCGCTCGTCTTGATTCGCACGCGCCGCGGGCGGCGGTACGGAGCATAGTTGCTTTTTCCGGGGTCCGCTTTAACGGGCACGGAATAGACCTCGGCTCGAGCCTTTTCAGCGACAACGCGCCGTGCATCATCGAGGCTATAACGCTTGCACAGGCGCTCGCCGTCGTCGGTCGAGCACTTCAGGGTAATTGACTTGATATGCGGCGCCAGATACTTGTACGTCCATGCTCGCGACGCGCCGAACTCCCACCGCAGATCTTCAATACTCAAGAACTCATCCATCTTCTGACCTCGATTTTCTGCCGATAAACGAGAAATCCCGCAAGAGACGCATACTTGTACCCCCATCGTAAATGTGTGTACAAGTCTGCCGCCGACCCGGGCGGTTCGGCGCTTGCCAGGGCTCCGCCCTTGGACCGGGGGAGGACGCTCGCGCTCCTTGTTATTACGATAACGGACAAGGGAGAAAAGGCGCCAGATTCCAAATTATTACGATAAAAGACGCGGGTACGGTGGCGTGCGCGGCGGTGCCTGCGGGAGATTATTACGATAACGGACACGGATGATTTATCGACCCAGCACCGGGTGTTCCCCTCGAAGATGCGACCGCCGTGGCGGCACCATCCAAAATCGCGACATTGGGATGGTGCAAACTGACCCTTAAGAGTCAGTTTGCACGCCAGCTTCGTTCAACGTCAGACATTGGGAATGTCAGACATTGAACCCGCGGCAAAGCCGCAGCTTGGGCCGCATGCGGCCTGAAATCGCTCGCGAAGCTCGCTTGATCGTGCGCGAATGTCTGACAGGGCTGTCAGACATTGTCGGACAATTCAAATGTCCGACAATGCGCACGGGATCTCACCCATGGTCGATAGAATTGACCGCCCGGGCACGTACTCCCGGGCGGTCAATTCATGTGCTCATTCGCGATTCTGTTGGGTTTTGGAGCACCGGCATGTTCTCGGCGGCTGGACTAGCCGTACAGCTTGAGTTCATGGGGCTCCATGTGGTCGTCTCCCAACACGACATCCCTGATGTAGTCCTGCGGCAGCAGCTCGACAGGCAAAATTGTCTCCAGGAAGTCGTCGAACCACGCCCGTGGCGTCTGGTCGGGCGCATACATGACCTTGGTCGCGCCGTCGGGCAGGGTGATGGTGAGCCGCACCGCTCCGTTGCGTCGATACGCCCTCGACCATTCCTCGTCCGTGTCCCCGTAACCCTTGCGGTCCGCGGTCGTCCTCCACACGGTCCCCAGCTCGTCGAATGACCGCGGGTGCTCGCCGAGGTCGACCCAGTGCATCTGGGACCTCTTGAGCCTCGCCGCGTTATAGGCCGGTTTCCACTCGTCAGGCAGGTACACCCTCTCGAAGACCTCGCGGGACAGCTCGCGGAACTTAACTTCATCCGCCCGCGACCGGCGCGGGTCGCTGCCCAACTCGGCCG
>ENA-OPZW01000024-OPZW01000024.1-human-gut-metagenome-genome-assembly--contig:-NODE-24-length-11943-cov-0.999577_pt1 | contig 11943 bp, 17 predicted proteins | sample MGYA00242486_ERZ504509 | MGnify/ENA primary metagenome ERZ504509 (study PRJEB26092, sample SAMD00036233) | human gut metagenome | host: Homo sapiens | study: EMG produced TPA metagenomics assembly of...
CATCTGGCAATTGAGGTGCCGGGAGTGGATTGTTCCAATGAGTGGTGTGAGGCGGTATCGGAGAAAGAGTACGCTGGATTAAGATAAGGAGAGCACTATGGAATACGGTAAACTCGGAAATACAGATATAGAAGTGTCAAAATTATGTGTGGGCTGCATGAGTTTTGGGAAAGCTGGAACCATGCATGGACTGGACGTTTGGATGAAGCTGAAAGTGAGAATGTTATCAAGCATGCACTAGATTTGGGATATAACTTTTTTGATACAGCAAATGGATATTCAGCAGGAACAAGTGAGGAATATTTAGGTAAAGCATTGAAGAAAAATGTAGCGAGAAATCAGGTTGTGATTGCATCCAAGGTATATTTTAATGAAGGTCGTTTATCAAGACAGGCAATCATGAGGGAAATAGATGGAACTCTGTCACGCCTTGGAACCGACTATCTTGATTTATATATCATCCATAGATTTGACTATGATACACCAATTGAAGAAACTATGGAGGCACTGCACGATCTGGTAAAAGCAGGAAAGGTCAGGGCACTTGGTGCATCTGCCATGTATGGATATCAGTTTTATAATATGCAGTTAGCCGCAAGAGACAATGGATGGACACCATTTTCTGCGATGGAGAATCATTATAATTTGCTTTACAGAGAGGATGAGAGAGAATTGCTACCAATTTGTAAGCAAATGAAAGTTTCGTTAATGCCGTATAGTCCTCTTGCAGCCGGACATCTGGCAAGACCACAGTGGAAATCAGAGTCTCTTCGTGGAACCACGGATAGGGTTGCCATGGGAAAATATGATAAGACTGAAGCGGAAGACATGCAGATAGTTAAACGTGTAGCGGAGCTTGCCGAAAAGTATAACTGCAAAATGTCCCAGATAGCCATTGCATGGCAGTGGGCAAAGGGAATTCTATCGCCTATTATTGGGGCAACCAAAACGCAGTCTCTGGATGATTCAGCCGGAGCATTTGACATTAAATTAACTGCCGAAGACCTTGCATATCTTGAAGAGCCATATGTTCCACATGAGATAGTTGGTGCAATTGATAAAAATCCGGCGCAAGGTGTTATTTTGCTTGATGAAAAGAAATAACAAAGAACGAGGTGTAGCCATATGAAGAAATGTTTATCAGTTGATAGTCAAATTCCAGTTTGCCAACTTTCCCTTTGAGAAAGAAGTGCTGAAAAAAGCCGGGAAAAAGGATATAATCACCATCAGTATAGAGGAGGAATAGACCATGGAAGAGAGAAAAACTGACCTGTATTGGCTGCCCCATGGGATGTCAGCTTCAGGTCATAATAAAGGATGGGATAGTGGAAAAAGTTACGGGAAATACCTGTAAAAGAGGAGCAGATTATGGAAAGAAAGAGGTGACCGATCCAACCAGGATCGTGACCAGCACGGTACGTGTCCAGGGAGGAACACTTCCGGTGGTATCCGTAAAAACCCGGGGCGATATACCAAAGAGTTCTGTGATGGATTGCGTTTTGACAGAGTCCAATGTGAAATAATCGGACAAGGATGAAAAGAAAAAGGAGATTCTTATGGTAACAAATGAAAAAAATATGACCACTGGATCACCTGGAAAACTGATCATTACTTTTGCCATACCACTGATGCTTGGAAATATCTTTCAGCAGTTTTATACGATGGCAGATACCATGATCGTCGGACAGGTGGTAGGGGTTGAAGCACTGGCGGCAGTAGGCGCCGGAGACTGGCTGGTATGGCTAGTGTTCGGTATCATGACAGGTATCACACAGGGTTTTTCTATTCTGGTAGCTCAGTTTTATGGAGCAAGGGAAAAAGAAAATCTGAAATGCGCGGTGGCGAAAAGCTATATCATGACAGCACTGCTTTCTGTGATTGTACTTGCGGTAAGTGAAGGGGCAGTTTATCATGTTCTTTTGTTTTTACAGACACCGGATAATGTCATTGACCTGACAATGCTATATCTTCGGCTGATCTTTGCCGGAATTCCGATCATAGCGGCTTATAATATATTTGCAGCGATTCTTCGAGCACTGGGTAACAGCAGATCTCCACTGATAGCAATGACCGTAGCAGCGTTGATCAATGTGGGACTGGACCTGTTATTTGTGGCAGTTTTTGGCTGGGGTGTAGCCGGAGCAGCAGTGGCGACAGTCATCGCACAGGGATTTTCAGCCCTGTACTGTCTGATGGTGTTACGGAAAATTCCGGATATCCGACTGGAAAAACAGGACTTCTACAGACAGCCGGCAATGAGTCTGCGGCTTTTGAAAGTGGCGACTCCTCTTGCGATCCAGAATGTGATCATCTCTGTAGGGGGGCTTACAGTACAGTATGTAGTCAATGGATTTGGATTCCTGTTTGTGGCTGGATTTACAGCATCAAACAAATTATATGGAGTTTTAGAGATGGCTGCCGTTTCATACGGATATGCAATTACAACCTATGTAGGCCAGAATCTTGGTGCAAAGAAATATCAGAGAATCCGGAAAGGTGTGCATAGCGGAACTTATATGGCATTGCTTACTGCTGTTGTGATCTCAGGTGTGATGGTGTTATTCGGACGCAATATATTGTCACTGTTTGTATCCGGCGAACAGGAACAGATCCGACAGGTGTTAGACATTGCATATAAATATTTGTTTATTATGGCAATTTTTCTATGGGTACTGTATCTGCTGTATGTATATCGTTCGGCGATTCAGGGTCTGGGTAATACCCTGATTCCCCTCGCCAGTGGCATTGCAGAATTTGCGATGCGTGTCAGTGTTGCATTATTGTTACCAAAACTGATCGGTGAAGACGGAATTTTTTATGCGGAAATTTGTGCCTGGACCAGCGCAGCTGTTTTATTGTTTATAAGTTATATGATTATTATACGAAAATACAAAGAGTATAACTGCTGACTGTTAAGTAAAAATAGTTCGACTCCATGGACAAAAAGGTGTATAATAAAATAAAACTTCAGTATATTAAGGAAAAAGATATTATAATCTTCCAGCAACTACGCAATGGCATTATGGGACAGACCATGAATCTTCAGGGTAAGGGAGGCCGCAAGATTTCGGTTGCGACTTATCGATTGTCGCAGAAGGTTGTCGGATTTAATTAAGAGGATAAAGGGGAATATAAGGGCAATTCGTTTGCAATTACACAAGTGAGGAGAAGAGATTATGGCAAGCATTCGAGAAGTTGCAAAGCTGGCACATGTAGCACCCAGCACGGTATCCAGAGCGTTAAATGGTAGCGGATATGTATCAGAGAAAAGCAAAAACAAATTAAGAAGGCGGTAGAGGAGCTAGATTATATTCCTAATCAGTGGATCAGAAATCTGTATAAGAAAAGAACGGGTATTATCGGTGTTATGACACCGGATATTATCCATCCGTATTTCTCAACTCTTTGGAATTATCTTGAGGCAGAATTAGATCAATACGGATATAATGTGGTTATTTGTAATACCAGAGGAAATCAGGACAAGGAAAGAGAATATCTTGATACATTGGAACGTAATCTGTTCGATGGACTGATTGTAGGATCTGCGTTTCTTTCTGATGAATATTATATGAATATTGAGAAACCAATTATCTCACTGGATCGGATTATACCGGGAATCCCGCTGGTGACATCGGATCATCATCAGGGAGGAATTTTAGCGGGCGAATTGTTTTTGGAAAAAGGCTGTAAAAAAGTGATGTGCTTTAGTGATCCGACCAGGATGGAACTTGCCTCTGCCGATAGCGCGAGAGCCCTTATCGATGTTATGGAGAAGCATAATAGGGAGGTTATCATTGAATCTTTTCAATGGGAGGAAGTTATAAACTATCAATTGTGTATGAAACGTACCAGAACATTGTTGGATCAATATCCGGACGTTGATGGAATTATGGCTTTGGACTTGTGTGCAGCCGCCTTCCTCAAGACAGAAAAAAACAAAAAAATATTGGCTTATGATGGAACTTATGTCACGGACTTCAATTACCATTCGATTGATTCAATTGTACAGGATGCGAAGAAGGTTGCAAAGGAAAGTGTGAATATGCTTATTAAACTGATCAATGATCAACGCTTAAGAAAAGGGAAGTATTGGTTCCTGTAAAATATAAAAAGGGCGATACTTTGTAGAATGTAGAGCATTGGCACAAAGGAGTGTGTGAAACTTTTTCTGTAAATAGCTAATAACAGCAAGGTCTTCTATGGTAAAATATAAATCATAGGAGGCCTTTTATTATGGCAAGAAGAGGCTTCCAGCTCAATCATTATCATAGAAGATTATTATTTACAGACTTTTCTTCATAGTCTCCTTTTTCTAGTGATTTTTAATAAAAAATCAAGATGATTTTTGGATATAGTAACGAATCTGTGAATAAACTGCATTTTTATGTTGCAATATAGTTACGCATAGTGTATATTACAGATATGGAACAGTTCCACAAATGATGTGGACAGTTCCGTGGCACAAAACGAGGCATCCATAGATGAAAAATTTTTTTTAATCAAATATGGAACAGTTTCACAAAAAGGAGGAATATATATGAAAGCAAAGAAGTTAGTAGCAGTTGGAATGACAGTGCTAATGCTTGGGGGATTATTTGTGGGATGCGGAAATTCTGCAGATACCTCGACAGGAGCAAACAGTGGAAAAAATGTAAAGATTACAATTTTCCAGAGTAAGATTGAGGCAAATGAAGGATACAAGAAATTAATTGCAGCATATGAAAAGGATCATCCAAATGTAGAAATTAATCTTGAAGCTGTCACAGGAAATGATTTTTGGCGCATCAATGAAAGCAAGATGCAGTCGGATCCACCAACAATCTTTTTCTGTAGGTGGTTTTTCGGACATGAAAGATTACGGAGATGTTATTGAAGATGTTTCTGATCTGGATATTATGCAGCACGCATTAAAAGGAACAACGGATACTTTTACAAAAGACGGAAAAGTATATGCCATTCCGTTATACATGGAAGGTTATGGATTCGTTATTAATAAGCAGATGTTTGAGGATGCTGGAGTTTCTGTAGATCTATGATGAATTCGAAGGCATGAGGCCGGTTTGATACTTTGAAGAGAAAATCGATAATGGTGAGATGAAGGATAAATATCCGAATCTGGAAGCTGTTATGGAATACCCGACAAAGGAGTTATGGATTGCAGGAGACCATGACGCTAATGTTGCTTTAACACATGACTTTAAGACTCCTAATGAAGCATATGCGGCAGATTCGCTTCCGGGAACCGGCTTTGAAGACTATAAGAAAATGGTTGATTTTCAGGCCAGTTATACAACCAATGCCAACAATACGGCAAATCTTAATTCTGTAGACTACACAACATCATTAGAGGGTGGACTTGCCATTGAACGTGTTGCATGTATCAAGCAGGGAAACTGGGTAGCTCCAGCAGTAGAGACAACAGATCCGGCAGTCCTTCAAAAATTGGATATGTTACCATATTCTGTTCCGGGATATTCAGATGGCAAGTATTTTGTAGGTGTATCAGGATATTGGGCAATTCATAGCAAGGCAACCGATGCGCAGAAAGCTGCTGCAAAAGACTTCATCAATTGGATGTTCACCGATTCGGAAGCACAGAAAATTGTTGTGAATGATTGTAAGTTTATTCCTCCATATGATAATTTTGATGGAATAAAAGCATCCGATCCACTTTCACAGAGAATTATGGATGCAAATAATTCCGGAAATACCATGAACGGATGGGTATACAGTGGAGCTCCAAATACATGGGGTCAGCAGGTGGCTGGTGTAGAAGTACAGAAATATCTTGCCGGAGAAGCTGATTGGGATGAGGTTACAAAGACCTGTATCGAGCAGTGGAGTGAGTTAAGAAAACAACAGAACAACTAGTAAGAGTTAAAGAGGGTTCCGGGATAGAGCTTCTATCCCGGAAATTCAAATAAGGGTAAAATCCTTTGTTTGGAAAGGACGGATAGAAGAAGTATGAGAAAAAGTAAATTACGGTTTTGGGGCTTTTTGGCACCGTCATTAATTGCATTTTGTATTGTTGTAATCATACCTACATGTATTGGATTTTTCTATTCCCTTACAAACTGGAATGGAATTGTAGGCTCGGACATTAAGTTTGTAGGTTTTCAAAATTTTATTGACATTTTTACGAGAGATGACTCATTTGTACATGCTTTTTTATTTACCGCGCTTTTTTCGGTGTGCGCAGTTGTATTGGTAAACCTTGTTGGCTTTGCTCTGGCGTTGTTAGTGACACAGAAAATTCAGAGGCGCAACGCTGTTACGTGGAATTTTCTTTATGCCAAATATGATAGGCGGATTATTGCTTGGATTTACTTGGCAGTTTATTTTTATATCGATTTTTGAAGCTTTTTCAAAAAAGACAGGAATTGCAGCCTTTAGCGGATGGCTATCGAATCCGGAAACCGGATTTATAGGATTGTTGATTTTGACTGTGTGGCAGATGTCGGGATATATGATGATCGTATATATTGCGCAGATTCAGCAGATACCGGAATCGGTTAAGGAGGCAGCAAGAATTGATGGAGCAAACTCATGGCAGCTCATGAGATATATCATCCTTCCGTTGATGATGCCTGCGTTTACAATCGGATTATTCTTATCTATTTCGAGTTCATTTAAAATGTTTGATCAAAATTTAGCTTTGACACAAGGTGGACCATACAAATCAACAGAAATGATTGCGTTAAACATTTACAATTCTGCCTTTGGAGCAAATGAATTTGGTTTTGCACAGGCAAAGGCAATCGTTTTTCTGATTATTGTGGCAGGAATCGGAGTTACGCAGTTGGTTATAACAAAGCGCAAGGAGGTTGAAATGTAATGAAGAAAAAAATCGCTTATGGAGTAACAGGACTTATTCTTGGATGCATTTTTTTGTTTCCGATTTATATTTTGATTATGAATTCGTTCAAGACGACCAAGGGGATTTTTACAGATGTGTTGGGATTTCCGGCGAAAGGAACATTCACACTTGAAACTATAAGAATGCGTTTCAAGAACTGGATTACATAAGATCTTTTATGAATTCGCTGCTTATCACGGTAGTGACAGCGGTTCTGGTGCTGTTGATATCGGCTATGGCGGCCTGGGTACTTGTACGTTATAAAACCAAAGCAAGTAAGATTATTTTTTTGATATTTGCCGGTTCTATGTTGATTCCATTTCAGTGTGTCATGCTTCCATTGGTTGGATTTGCAAGCAAAATCGGTTTGCTGTCTCGTGGTGGCTTGATCTTTATGTATATGGGCTTTCAAACAAGTATGGCAATCATAATGTTTCATGGGTTCATAAAAAATATTCCGGAGGAATTGGAGGAAGCCGCTACAATTGACGGGTGTGGTTCAATACGTCTGTTTATTTCAATCGTGCTTCCTTTGATGAGAACGATTATAGTCACGGTTGCAGTTATTAATGTTATGGGAACATGGAATGACTTCTTATTGCCATCGCTGATTATTAATAAACAGGGCTTACAGACGTTGCCTTTAAAAACATATCTGTTCTTTGGACAATTTGCAAAACGTTGGGATTTGGCTTCTGCCGGATTGGTTATGTGCATGGCTCCTATTATTATCTTTTATTTGTTTAGTCAAAAATACATTGTAAAAGGTATTACAGAAGGGGCAATAAAGTAAGGTGAGGAATTTGTGAATGAAAAACAATTGGTGGAAAGAGTCCGTAGTGTATCAGATTTATCCGCAAAGTTTTATGGATAGCAACGGAGATGGAATCGGAGATTTTAACGGAATTATCCGGAAGCTTGATTATCTCCAAAATCTAGGCGTAGATGTATTATGGATATGCCCGATGTACGCTTCTCCACTTGTGGATAATGGATATGATATATCGGATTATTACAAGGTAAATCCAATCTTTGGAACAAACGAGGATATGGAGCATTTAATAGAGGAGGCTCAAAAAAGAAAGATTAAAATCATATTGGATCTGGTGGTCAATCATTGCTCGGATCAGCATGAATGGTTCCAGAAGGCAATGAAGGATCCTAATTGTGAGGAAGCGTCTTATTTTTACTTCCGAACAACGGAGAATGATAAAGAACCGAATAACTGGCGATCCAATTTTGGCGGATCCGTATGGTCGAGATTACCAGATGGCAGATGGTATTATCATACGTTTGCGAAGGAACAGCCGGATCTGAACTGGGAATGCAAAGAGCTGCGTCAAAAAATTTATGAGATGATAAACTGGTGGTTGGAAAAAGGAATCGCCGGTTTTCGTATCGATGCAATTACCTTTATCAAAAAAGACTTAAGTTTTGCCAGTCGTCCTACGAATGATGGGGAACGATATCCGGTTGAAAATCTTACGGATTATAAGGGAATCGGAACATTCCTTGATGAGATGAAAGAACAGTGCTTTGATAAATATAACTGTATGACAGTTGCCGAAGCACCGGGGGTTGACGATGCTGCTTTTGAACGGTATGCCGGAAAGAATGGTTACTTTTCCATGATTTTCGATTTTGGATGGGAAAATATGGAAGGGGAAAATGATAAATCAAGCATTCATGCGGTAGAACGGTGGAAGAAAAAAAATGTTTACACATGTAGCGCATAATAGCGGAATCGGTTGGAGTGCTATCTTTTTAGAAAATCATGATCAGTCCAGATGCCTGAACAAATTTCTGGAAAGAGAAAATATTAGTTTCTATAGTGCATCGGCACTGGCGAGTATCTATTTCTTTTTATATGGAACGCCTTTTATATATCAGGGACAGGAAATTGGTATGACCAATGTTAAGTGGAAGAATATTAATGATATGGATGATATAAGGGCAAAAAGAACATATGAGGAAGCGGTCGGACAGGGCAAGGATCCGGATGAAGTACTTGCATACTTTTCAGAGTTAGGAAGAGATAATGCAAGAACGCCGATGCAGTGGGATGACTCGGAAAATGGAGGATTTACGTGTGGAAAGCCATGGATTAAATGCAATGATAATTATAGAACAATCAATGCACAGAGTGAGGTGAATGATCCGGATTCATTGTACAATTATTATAAGCGTTTGATTCAGTGTTACCATGACCATGCAGATATTGTGAGACAGGCGGAGTTTCGCCCGATGTACGAAGAATATCCGGGATTATTTGCATATGAAAGAGAAGTAAACGGCAAAGGTTTATTGGTAATCGTGAATTTTACAAATGAAAAGCTGATGTTTCAAAAAATTGATCAAAAATGTGAATTGTGCAATTATCATGAAACGGAGTCCGAATGGTTGCAACCATATGAGGCGAGAATATACAGCAAATAAAAAAATTCTATGTGTAAAAGAAAACATTTTGGCGTTAAATGAAATTGGACTGTCAGTCGATTAAATTTTTTTATAAATACAGACCTCTCAGATACTGAAAAGTGTAATGGGAGGTCTTGTTTTTATTGTTTAAAATTCATTTTAGGTAGCCATACAGCAACGAAATTGTCTGTTGCATTACATGAATGCTTGTGCTACAACACAGCTACGTAAGAAAAGTGAAATCTTCAGGGCAGGGTCAGATTCCCTACTGGTGGTATAGCCCACGAGCCGTTAGGCATGATTCGGTGAGATTCCGATAAGGAGAACCTCTTCGCAGAGATTCTCCTTGATTTTAAACGGTAGGTTTTGTAGGTCTTACTGTAAGCTGTAAACCGAGATGCTGAAAAATATTAAGCAGTGTTCCGAGATTCGGGGTTGTTTTGCAGGATTCAATCCGTGCTACGGATGATTGTGGAATACCACACATAGCAGCAAGCTCTCTCTGGCTAAGTCCAAGAGAAGTACGCTGTTCCACCATGGCACTTACGATGGAGGAAATATTTTCAACTTCATCGATGTCTTTTCCAATTTCAGGATCAACGGTTCTTACATGTTCCTTATAGTCATTCCAGGTTTTCATAATCATTCAGCCTCCTTTCGGGCAAGGTAATCATCACGTTCAGCCTTTGCCCGTTCAATTTCGCGCTTGGGAGTTTTTTGAGTTTTCTTGCGGAATTGATGCAAAAGCACAAAGGTATCATTTTTGAAATAAAAATATAAAACACGGTTATTGCCTGGGCGAAGCTCCCAGATATCATCATCAAGGTGTTTTGTGATATTTTCATTAAGCCGTGTACCATTATCTTCGAGGAGCTGGATGTACAAACTTATCTGCTTGTATTGAATACGGGCATCTTTGTTTGTAGCTGCTTTGACTCGAAGAGATTCAAGAAATTCCCAAAGCTCTGATCTGCCATTGGAATCTTCGTAAAATTCAATGTTGTACATTAGTATATGTTCTCCAAGTGGAAATATTTATTCTATATACATGATAGCATTTATGCTATCAAAAAGCAAATAAAAAATGAAAGAAGGAAACAAAATTTGAGTGAAAAAAATATAAAATTAGTAATTGCCGAGAAAACTTCGGTGGCGCAGTCCATCGCAAAGGTAATCGGTGCAGATAAGAGAGAGGACGGATACCTGGAGGGCAACCAGGTTATTTTCTACCCTGTATGGACAGACACTGAATGTAGGAAGAGTTATGACACCGACTCTTGCGTGTTATATTGTGAGCGGAAGGAGGCATGCGGATGGATGCTATGAATGATATACAGAAAATCAGGACGCAGATTGAACAGCATCAGGCTGAGCAGGAACAGGTCCTTCGTCGCACCATGTCAGTGCCGGAAATGCGAAAACTGCTTGGATTAAAGAAGACAGAGAGTTACTGGCTGATTCACAGAAAATTTTTCAGAACAGAGACAATCGGAGGAATGATGAGGATTGACCTTGAAAGTTTTGAAAAATGGTATGCCAATCAGGTGAAGTATAGAAAAGTAGTTGGTGAGGCGCCGGGAAAAGAACTAAGGGAAAAATCTTATTCATTTAAGGAAGCTGCAAATATTCTGGGAATAGTAAAGTAATAATATCAACATGACGATATAGAAAATGCAGGGAAGCATTGTATTTCAAAGAGTTTGAGATACAGTGCTTCTGCGTTTCTATAGGAGATAGTCGTTCTATGCGCAAAATAGTCATTTGATGCAGAGAATGATCGAGTGAAAGATTTGTTTGATATAATAAAGAGTGCTAGGTGAGACTTGTATGGTTTACAGGTATGAGAGCAATCAAAGACAGGAATGAAAATATGAACATTATTATTTGTGATGACAGGATAGATGACAGAAAAAATTTGTCAGATTTGCTGTCAGACTATGGTGAAAAAAAGAATTATGAGTTTGCTATTACAGAATATGAATCCGGAGAACAGTTATGCGAAGAACAATCGGCTTTGGAAGCGTGTCAGCTATTATTTCTGGACATCAATATGCAGGGGATGGATGGGCTGAAAACAGCTATGAGGATTAAAGAAAAATACCCAAAACTTCTGGTTGTACTTGTGACGGCATACATGAATTACGCACTGGATGGATATAAGGTGAAAGCAAGCCGTTTTCTGCTGAAAGATAACCTTGCAGATACTATAGAAGAATGTATGGATGATTTGATAGCAGAAATTAATAAAAACCGTAGGATTCTCGAATTTCGTTTTGTGGAAGGAACGATAAAACTTTATGCAGATGACATCATTTATATAGAAACAGAGCTTCACAAAAATGTATTTTATACAGAAAAAGGGACATTTCAGATTTATAAAAAACTGGATGAACTGGAAAATGAATTCAATGATATGGGATTCGTGCGGGCACATCTAAGTTTTCTTGTAAATATGAGGTACATCACAAAAATCAGCGGTTATGTGATGACACTTACCACGGGAAAAAAGATTCCGGTTCCCAAGGCACGATATGCACAGGTGAAGAGGGAATATATGCTGTATAAAGGAGAAGAGAGAATAAAAAATTGCGGTACTTACGGAACAAAATCAGAAAAATCGTATTGCAGATTATCAGGACCGGGGAAGAAATCTATGAGCGTCAGCGAAG
>ENA-OPZW01000025-OPZW01000025.1-human-gut-metagenome-genome-assembly--contig:-NODE-25-length-11926-cov-0.799220_pt1 | contig 11926 bp, 14 predicted proteins | sample MGYA00242486_ERZ504509 | MGnify/ENA primary metagenome ERZ504509 (study PRJEB26092, sample SAMD00036233) | human gut metagenome | host: Homo sapiens | study: EMG produced TPA metagenomics assembly of...
CTTTTGTTTTGTCTTGATACATTCCTGTTAGATAAAGTAAGTTATGATAATCCGATACGGGAAATGGAATTTTTTATGCAGTTTTTTGCGATCATTATTCTCGAGATCATGGAAAATAAACAGTTAAAAAACCGTATACAGCATGATATGGAATTCAATGAGACAATGCGTGAACTCGAGGATGCCAAACAGGCAAAAGATGATTTTATGGCAAATATTTCGCATGAGATCCGTACACCGTTAAATTCTATCATCGGAATCGGATCAGAATTACTGGATGCGAAAGTGGATGATACGACAAAGGAACAGCTGTATGATATTACAGTTGCGGGCAGGAATCTGATGTCTTTGGTATCAGATATCCTGGATTTCTCAGAACTTGAAAATGACACGATGGAGCTGGTGGAAGAACCATATAACATTACGTCTGTGATCAATGATGTGGTTAACATGGCACATGTGTGGAATAAAGAAAAGAATCTTGAGATCATTGTGGATTGTGAGGCGGATATTCCGAATAACCTGCTTGGAGACAGTCAGAAAATATATCGCATTATCTTAAATCTCATCAACAATGCGATCAAATTTACAGATGCCGGTGGTGTCATTTTGTTTGTCGGCGCCCGCAAGGAATCATACGGCATCAATCTTATGGTAAAGGTGAAAGATACCGGAATCGGGATGAGCGAAAAAAAATATAGATGCACTGGAAAACACATACAATCAGGTAGATACGACCCGTGACCGGCGTGCGGGGGGCATTGGCTTAGGTCTTGCAATCTCACGTAAAATGATTGCAAAAATGAATGGACATATGCATATTGAGAGTGTTCCTGATGCAGGGACGACGGTTTCTATTATCATTCCACAGAGAGTACTGACGGATATGCCGCTTGTATCCGTGCGTGATGCCGGAGATAAAAAGATCATTTTTTATAATGGATCTCGAAAGATACCGTTTCGGACAGCTTCGTGACGGATATCTTGAATGTATCCAGAGGATGGTCGATCAGCTTCATGTAGATGCCGTGCGCTGTTCGACCATGCATGAACTAAAAAACCGCATCGATCATGAAAATTATCAGTTTTTGTTTGTTGCGGATGTCGAATATTTTATAGATCAAAGTTATTTTGACAGCCTGACTGCAAAAATGAAAGTTGTTGTCATGGCAAACCGGGATTGTGATCTGCAAAAAATCGGACCGGAAGTTCTGCTTATCTATCGCCCGATGCATGTATTCTCGGTTGCAACCATTTTGAATGGAGAAAAACTTCAGCAGGACGCATACGACGAACGGTGGCATCATGACAGATTCCGTGTAAAAGGAGCCAAAATTCTTGCAGTGGATGACAGTGCCATGAATTTAAAAGTTGTTTCAAGTCTGTTAAGCCATTATGGCATCACGATCGATACGGCATTGAGCGGTAGTGAGGCAATTGATAAAATCAGTGACAGAAGCTATGATCTCGTGTTTATGGATCATATGATGCCGGAAATGGATGGCGTGGAATGTATGCACAGGATTCATGAATTACCGCGGTTCCGTGAACGGAAAATACCGATCATTGCACTGACAGCCAACGCCATAGGCGGAGCCAGAGAGATGCTGATCAGGGAAGGATTCGATGATTTTGTTGCGAAACCGATTGAAAAATCTGCGATGGAACGTGTCCTTCGCAAATATTTAAGCATGTTTATTGAAAAAGATACGGGAGAGGAACAGGTTACCTGCAAGACAGAAGAAAACAGTGGATTATCCGGACAATTCAAAGAAGGAAGGAAAGAATTTGAGGCTGCAGGAATTGACCGCCGGCTTGGGCTTTCCTACTTTGACAATAATGAAGCGGATTATATGGAGATCGTGCAGTGTTTTTATGAACAGGGAAGAAGTCAGATCCAGACATTACAGGAGCTGTATGATAAAAAAGACTGGGAAAATTATAAGATCAATGTACATTCCCTGAAAGGACAAAGTCCTTACGATCGGTGCAAAAGAGCTTTCAAAAAGGGCAAAGAGGATGCAGGAGGCATGTGAGCATGGGGATGAAAATTATATCATACAAAACCATACGGAGCTGATCGCAGACTATTGTTCGATCCTTGATGGGCTGTCTAAGTATGTGACGGTGGGGGGAAGAAAAAAAATCCAGTGCAGAAACTATCGGCAGCAATCGACAATTTTGACCAGGCAGAGGCAATGAAGCTGTTAGAGATGATAAAAAATGAGATGGGCAGTTCGATGGCGGATTCGGATGCACAGTTGATCGCTGATATGGAAGCCCAGATTGAACTGTTTGATTTTATCAGTGCTGCGGAAACATTAAAAAAATGGGGAGGTGCGGACAATGAGTAAGCTGAGTGACAGAATTATCCAGGTACTGATCCGGAAAGATGTTTCAATTCATGCACAGTTATTCCGCTTTATGTCGCTGCTTGGAACGATCGCGATGGCAGTGGGGGGAGTTTATACGCTTGCCGAGGGAATGGAGATAAAAAATGTCGCAGCATTATTTGCCGGGACGCGTTTTTTATGGGCATGCTTTTCTGGGCAGGAAATAAATTCCAGCAATATGATCTCTGTTCTTTCATTCTGATGTCAGGGCTGAATGGAATTTTTCTTCCAGTTACGTTTCTGCGCTCCGGAGGCTTAAAAAGCGGTATGCCGCTTTGGTTTGTTCTTGGTTTCATCTCGCTTTTTTTCCTGCTGCGGGGGAAAAGTCTTGCCGCGGGAACTGTTATAACGATCATTGCGGATGCGTATTGTTTTTACACTGCATATGTTCATCCGGAACGGATCACTTATATGGAATCGGAATCTGTAGTTTATGGGGATATTATCGTGAGTGCGGTCATAACCATCTTTCTGACCTGTGCGTTTATGTTTATCCAGATCACACTCTCTGAATATCAGAGAAAAGAAAATGAAAAGCAGCAGGCGGAGTTAGTTGCCGCAATGAATACACAGAGCCGTTTCCTTGCAAATATGAGCCATGAAATCCGTACGCCGATCAATACGATCATAGGATTAAATGAAATGACACTTCGGGAGGAGAATCTGTCAGACGATATTATTGAGAATGCCAATAATATCCAGAGTGCAAGTAAGATGCTTTTGTCCCTGATCAATGATATTTTAGACCTGTCCAAAATTGAGGCGGGGAAAATGGAAGTTGTTCCGGCGCGTTATGAGACAGGAGAATTATTCAGTGAAATTGTAAACACGACCTGGATCCGTGCACATGAGAAAAATCTGGAATTTTGTGTCAATGTATCTGAAAAACTGCCATCCATGCTTTATGGCGACGAGATGAGGATCAAACAGGTTTTAACCAATATTTTAAGTAATGCGATCAAGTATACGCAAAAGGGATCCGTCACGCTGTTTGTGGAGAGTGAGCAGACGGGAGCGGACGAAATCCTTTTAAAAATGGCTGTGATCGATACCGGTATGGGAATCCGTCAGGATGATATGAAATACCTGTTTGACAGTTTAAACGGGTCAATGAAGGCAGTACAAAAGGAATCGAGGGAACAGGACTTGGACTCTCAATCTGCAGCCAGCTTGTAAATCTGATGGGTGGTCAGATCACGGTTGACAGTATTTATCAGAAAGGTTCTACATTTACGATTACGATTCCGCAGAAAATTGTAAATGCCACGCCACTTGGAAATCTCAATTACAACAGTTCATCAAGACATCAGAGATCCTCCTATAAAAAGAGTTTCGAAGCACCGGAAGCAAAAGTTCTTGTTGTGGATGACAATGATATGAATCTGCTTGTCGCTAAAAAACTGCTTCGGGAAACCAAAGTCCAGCTTGCATTGGCGCATAGTGGAATGGAATGTCTGAAGCTGACGGCAAAAAATAATTACGATGTGATTTTTATGGATCACATGATGCCGGAGATGGATGGTGAAAAAACCATGGATCTGGTGCGCAACCAGCAGGGTGGATTCTGCCGCAAAACGCCGATTATTGCGTTGACGGCAAATGCAATGTCAGGTGCGGAAGAAAAGTATCGTAAAATGGGATTTTCCGACTATCTTGCAAAACCGATCAACGGAATCCTTTTTGAGGCAATGCTGCTCCGTTATCTGCCGAAAGAGCGCATTGAATATATGATCGATCCGGATGAAGTCAGTGAGATGGACGGATTCCGTATCTGGGCCAGAAGAAAAAGCAAAGGCTGATCGTCAGCACGGACAACGTTGTGGATCTGCCGAATGATGTGATCCGGCAGCTTGGAATACCGGTCATGCATTATTTTGTAAATACGGAATACGGGCATTACGAGGATATGGTGGAAATCCATTCAGACAGTCTGCTTTCTTATATTGAAAAAGATCAGTATGCCAAGTCGGAAGCACCGACAGTCGGGGAATATGAGACATTTTTTGGAAATCTGCTTGAGGAGGCGGAACAGGTACTGCATATCAGTATTGCTTCAGAATCCGGAAAGGGATTTGAGAATGCAAGCCAGGCGGCAGCCGGATTTTCCCATGTGCAGGTGTTTGATTCCGGTCATTTGTCGAGCGGTACAGGCCTGATGGTTATGCATGCAGCCAATATGGTGCTGAAAAATAAGGATCTGGATGAAATATTACAGAGTCTGGAAGCAATACAGCCTAAAATACAGACAAGCTTTATTTTAGACAGTTCAAAACAGCTTTACCGCAGTGGACTTTTAAATAAGCAGGTATGGAAAATGACAGAGATGCTGCAGTGTCATCCGGTTCTGGCATTGCACAAAAAGAAAATTGTACCGGCAGCGATCTTTTTTGGAAATACACAGGATGTTTATAAAAAATATATACACGCGCAGATGGCGCGATGGTCGCCGATTGATCAGAAAGTCTTATTTATAACATCTGCGGGTTGTTCGAAAGAGACGAAAGATATGATTTTAGAGGAAGTGCAAAAGTATAAAAAATTTGATCAGATCTACATGCAGGAGGCATCAGCAGCGATTACAAGTAACTGTGGAGCCGGCTGTTTTGGACTTATTTATATGCTGCAGTAAAATTTGGTCTGAAAAACAGTATTGACATTTTAAGAAAGCGTGTTATACTCAGACACATAAAAATAGAATATGATCTTCAGGCAGGGTGTGATTCCCTACCGGTGGTATAGCCCACGAGCCGTAAGGCATGATTCGGTGTAATTCCGAAGCCGACAGTATAGTCTGGATGAGAGAAGATTATTAGGTGTCATTACACTGTGATATTAAGTCCCGGAAGATTTTCTTCCGGGATTTTTTTAAAGCCGCTATTCAGATTTTAGATAGCTGCACTCACAATATCCTCAGGATCCTTAAGCATCAAAGGAGTGTAAAATGGACGTAACAACAAACAACACAAAATCAAAAGTAAACATCAGACTTTTAGTCGGCACAGGAATGTTAAGCGGACTTGCATTTGTACTTCAGTACCTCGAGTTTCCAATTCCAATCATGCCGGGCTTTATTAAGTTTGATTTCTCAGATCTGCCTGCACTTATCGGCGCATTTGCATATGGACCGTTAGCAGGAGTGATTGTAGAGTTTATCAAGAACCTGCTTCATTGTACAGTAACACAGAGCTTTACGGTAGGAGAGCTTTCAAACTTTATTCTCGGAGCAGTATTTACAGCAACAGCAGGACTTATCTACAAGAAGAATAAGTCAAAAAAGGGTGCAATAATCGGCGCTGTAGTCGGTTCAGTGGTAATGGGAATCGTCAGCTTCCCGTCGAATCTGTTTATCGTGTATCCTGCATACACAAAGTTCATGCCAATGGAAGCAATCATTGGTGCCTACAGTGAGCTTCTCCCATCAGTAGGCAAGCTGTGGCAGGCACTTTTAATATTCAATGTTCCGTTTACCATCGTAAAGGGACTTATATCAACACTTATCACAGTGCTTATATACAAGAGACTGTCACCGGTTTTAAAGGGCAGAGGATAGAGAAAATACCTGATACAATATATATTAGTCACAAACATAAAGAGCGCAGTCAATTGCGCTCTTTTCTTTTTTAAAAGGAATGTTATAATAAATCCAATATTTTAGTTGGGAGCAGTATATGAAGCTTGAATTTGATGTAAAAGTAACAGAAAAGGATTTATATTCATTTAATATAGAGCAGGCGTACAAGGGCAGTCAGGGTGTCATATCATTGCTGTTTGCTGTGCTCTTGGCTGCGGCAGCAGTGTTAAGCGCACAAAAAGGCAATACGGAGTATGTGGTGCTTTATATTATAGTTGGTATTCTGGTGCTGCTATATGTGCCGTTTTCACTCAAGGGCAGGGTAAAGATGATTATGAAGACAAATGAAGTTTTCTCAAAGCCACTGCATTTTGAGATAGATGAAAAGAACATAAAAGTAAGCCAGGGAGATGAGATGGCGCAGCTTCCGTGGGAGCAGGTGTACAGATTCGTGGCAAATGATAAGAGGATACTTATATTCAGCAACAGGAAGAATGCATACATTCTCTCAAAGGAGCAGCTGGGCGACAGCTATGAGCCGTTAAAGGAGCTGGCAGGCAGTACACTGGAGAAATACAGACTGAAAATCAAATAAACAAAATAGATATAAGATAAAATAAATAGATAAGGGTATAAGCTGGTAATATGAGTAGTGAAGGAAATATAACAGTAATAGAAAGCTTTTCGGCAGATGATACGCATGCACTTGGGGTTACGCTTGGACAGCAGGCAAAGCCGGGGGATGTGTGTACACTTGTGGGTGATTTAGGAGTGGGTAAAACAGTGCTCACGCAGGGCATAGCAGAGGGGCTTGGCATCACAGAGCCGATAAACAGCCCTACATTTACCATAGTGCAGGTGTACGAGGAGGGCAGGCTGCCGTTTTATCATTTCGATGTATACAGGATTGGTGACATTGAGGAGATGGATGAAATAGGCTATGAGGATTATTTCTACGGAGATGGGCTTACGATGATAGAGTGGGCAAATCTCATTGAGGAGATACTCCCAAAGAAGAGAAAAGAGATTACTATTGAAAAAGACCTGGAAAAAGGCTTTGACTATAGAAAAATAACAATAAAAGAGGGTTTTATAATGAAGATACTTGCGCTTGACAGCTCTGGGCTTGTGGCCAGTGTGGCTGTCGTATCGGACGATAATCTGATAGGAGAATACACGATAAAATTATAAAAAGACACATTCGCAGACACTTCTTCCGATGCTTGATGAGGTGGCTAAGATGACAGAGCTTGACCTTTAAGACAATAGAATTTTATTGCAGTCTCAGCAGGACCTGGATCGTTCACAGGGCTTCGTATAGGCTCTGCGACGGCGAAGGGGCTTGCACTGGCACTGGATAAGCAGATAGTTTCTGTGCCTACTGTAGATGCGCTTGCATACAATCTGTGGGGCAGTGCAGATGTTGTGTGTCCGCTTATGGATGCAAGAAGGCAGCAGACCTATACAGGGCTGTATGATTTTACTGATGGCAGGATGAACACCATTTTGCCACAGTGCGTAGTGATGATAGAAGAGATAGTTGACCAAATCAATGAGCTCGGCCGCAGGGTGATTTTCCTTGGAGACGGAGTGGATGTGTTCAGGGATTATATCAATGAGCACGTAAAGGTGGACTATGACTTTGCACCTGCCATGTGCAATAAGCAAAGAGCATCGGCTGTAGCATGTCTTGGACAGGTGCTCTATGAGCAGGGCAGGGCAGAAAATGCAGCAGACCATAAGCCTGAGTATCTCAGATTATCACAGGCGGAGAGAGAGAGACAGGAAAAGGAGAGAGATTTTAGAATATGATAATAAGACCCATGGAGCCGGAGGATGCAGACTCGGTGGCGCAGATAGAAAAAGACAGCTTCACACAGCCCTGGAGCAGACAGGGATTTTTGGATGCCATGAGGCTTCCGGAGAATATCATGCTTGTGGCACAGGAGGATGGCGAGATACTGGGGTATCAGTGCACGTATGTGTCATTTGATGAGGGAGAGCTGACCAATATAGCAGTCAAAAAATCAGCACGAGGAAAAGGTGTGGGTGCACATCTTATCAGATGCTTGCAGGAAAAGGCAAAAGAGTCAGGTGTTGAGCGCATTGTGCTCGAAGCCAGGGTGACTAATGAGGCTGCGATATCACTGTATCAGAAGATGGGGTTTGTAAACCTTGGAATCAGAAAAAATCTATATGAGCATCCGGTAGAGGACGGTGTCATCATGTCCTATACTGCGGAGGAAAATTTTATGTTAGACGTGTGTTTGACTTGGAACAGCAGGCATGATGCCTTTGCCAAACAGATGGCTTACGGCACTTTCGCTAAAATATAACGGCAGCAATATACTTATTGACTGCGGTGAGGGAACGCAGATTGCGATGAAGGAGGCCGGAATCAATTTCAAGCCGATAGATATTTTATGCATCACCCACTTTCATGCAGACCATATCAGCGGATTGCCGGGGCTTCTTCTTACAATGGGAAATGCCGAGCGCACCGAGCCGCTTACCATTATTGGACCTAAAGGGCTTACAAGGGTTGTCACTGCACTTCGGACGATTGCGCCGGAGCTGCCTTTTGAGATAAAATGCATAGAGCTCAATGAGCAGGATGAATATTTTGAGATGAACGGATATCATATCCATGCATTCCGCGTAAAGCATGCGGTGCTGTGCTATGGCTATTCGGTTGAGATAAAGCGTAGTGGCAGATTTTCCGTGGAAAGAGCAAAGGAAAAAGAAATTCCGATGCGCCTGTGGAATCCTCTTCAGAAAGGCAATACCGTTGAATTTGAGGGCAGATGTATACTCCGGATATGGTGCTTGGACCGGCAAGAAAGGGCATAAAGGTCGCATATTGTACGGACTCAAGGCCACTTGAGCACATAGTGGAGGCAGCAGAGGGATCAGACCTTTTTATCTGCGAGGGCATGTATGCTGAAAAGGAAAAGATAGTAAAAGCAAAGCAGTATAAGCATATGACTTTTACGAGGCAGCAGACATGGCAAAGAGAGCCGGCGTGAAGGAGCTGTGGCTTACACATTTTTCCCCGTCACTTGTCCGTGCAGAGGATTATATGCCACAGGTGAGGGATATTTTTGCAAACGCATATCTTGGAAAAGATGCAAAGAGTGTGGAGCTCATGTTTGACGAGGACTAAGGAGGGACGATATGAAGAAAACAGGTATAGTTATTTTAACAATAGCGCTGATTGCTGCGATATGTGGTTCGTTTTATGTCGTAAACGACAAGTCTAAAAGGGCTAATCAAAAGGAAAAGGTACTGACCGAGGTACAAAGAATAACAACTAAGGATCTCGACAAGAACTATCCGCAGACACCTCGTGAGGTGGTGAAGCTTTATAACAGGATTGTGAAGTGCTACTATGGTATGCAGTATAGCGATGAAGAGCTTGATGCACTCACCGACCAGGCGCTTAAGCTTTTTGATGACGAGCTTGCAGCAAACAATCCAAAGGATACCTACAAACAGTCTGTCACGGCAGATGCGCAAAGCTACAAGGAACAGGGCATTACACTTGCTCAGACCGGAGTGTGTGACAGCAATGATGTAAAATATGTCACCGATAATGGTAGTAAAATTGCATATGTTAAGGCGTCTTACTTCATGAAGGAGGGCAGCTCGTATTCTAAGACATATCAGGAATATGTACTCAGGCAGGATAAGGAAGGCTGTTGGAGGATTCTTACATTTTATAAGATTGCGGCAGATTCTGATACGGAAACGGAATAGAGTAATATAATTAAGATTGGTGTAATAAAATGACAGAAAATACAGAAACAAAAAAAGAAATTAAAATACTTGCAATCGAAAGCTCATGCGACGAGACTGCGGCAGCAGTCGTAGTAAATGGACGTGATCTGCGAAGTAATGTGATTTCATCGCAGATAGCTCTTCATACTTTATATGGAGGGGTAGTTCCGGAGATAGCTTCCAGAAAGCATATTGAGAAAATTAATCAGGTCATAGAGCAGGCACTTTCAGATGCACATATGACACTCGACGATATAGACGCAATAGGAGTCACATATGGTCCGGGGCTTGTAGGAGCACTGCTTGTAGGCGTGGCAGAAGCAAAGGCCATAGCATATGCAAGAAACATTCCTCTTGTCGGAGTGCACCATATAGAGGGACATATCAGCGCAAATTATATAGAAAATAAAGACTTAGAGCCACCATTTCTGGCACTCGTCGTATCAGGAGGACACACACATCTGGTGAGAGTGGTAGATTACGGCAAATATGAGATCCTCGGACGTACGAGGGATGATGCGGCAGGAGAGGCCTTTGACAAGGTAGCGAGAGCAATAGGACTTGGCTATCCGGGCGGTCCTAAGATAGAAAAGGTTTCACATGAGGGAGATCCGCACAGCATAGAGTTCCCGAGAGCAAAGATTGTGGGCGGAGTTTATGATTTCAGCTTTAGCGGGCTTAAATCAGCAGTACTCAATTATTTAAACGGCTGCAGGATGAAGGGACTGGAAATAAACCAGGCAGACGTGGCAGCATCGTTCCAACAGGCGGTTACAGATGTGCTTGTCGGACACGCTGAGAATGCCATAGATGAGTTTAAAATGGACAAATTTGCCATTGCGGGAGGCGTTGCTTCTAATGGTGTTATCCGTCATGCGATGGAGGAAATGTGCGCGCGCAAGGGTGTTAAATTCTATCGTCCGTCACCGATACTGTGTACAGACAATGCTGCTATGATAGGTGCGGCAGCATACTATGATTTTATAGCAGGCAAGAGGTCTGGGCTTGATCTGAATGCGGTTCCGAATCTAAAGCTTGGTGAATGATTCTGTAATTGCTTCCGGTTACACCGGGGTGCAAACATAATGTGCAGATTTATCATGGATAGGAAAATAAAGGAATATGGATAAGAAGAAATACACAGCAATCATACTGTCAGCCGGTACAGGAAGCCGGATGAAAAGTAATATGCCAAAGCAGTATATGGAGCTTTTGGGCAGGCCTGTGATTTATTATAGTGTAAAAGCATTTAGAGGATTAGTCGGTCGGGATAAATAGTCATAGTCTGCAGTGCAGATTATATTGAGTATTTCAGACATTCGATAATTGAAAAATATGGCTTTAAGAAGGTGAAAGCAATAGTGCAGGGGGGCAAAGAGCGCTACAACTCTGTATATGAGGGGCTTAAAGCAGCAAACGGCACGGACTATGTGCTGATCCATGACGGCGCACGCCTCTGGTGGATAATGAAATAATAGTCCGTTCTATGCATACGGTTGAAAAAGAAAAAGCATGCGTAGCAGGAATGCCTGTAAAGGACACAATAAAGGTGTCAGATGAATTGGGATATTCAGCAAATACTCCTGACAGGAAAAGCCTGTGGCAGATTCAGACACCGCAATGCTTTGAATATGATTTGCTGGCTCAGTCCTATGATAAGCTGTTTAGTGACATGTCATATGGGAAAAGTGTGCCGGCAATTACGGATGATGCAATGATAGTAGAGTATGGGAGTGACACAAAAGTAAAGCTCATAGAGGGCTCGTATGAAAATATAAAGGTCACAACTCCTGAAGATATGGGGATTGCAGAACTTTTTTTAAAGAAACGCAGAAAAATGTAAAAAAATTAGAAATTAGTGTTGACATATTGTAACATTGATGATAATATAAATCCTGCGCTGAACAAGTGCAGACAACTAAACAATTAAGTATTAATTGTGACATGCAGGGGTATCGAAGTGGTCATAACGAGGCGGTCTTGAAAACCGTTTGTCCGCAAGGGCGCGTGGGTTCGAATCCCACCCCCTGCGCTTCATATAGGGCTATCGCCAAATGGTAAGGCAACGGACTCTGACTCCGTCATTTCAAGGTTCGAATCCTTGTAGCCCTGCTTGATAAAAAAACTTAAAAAAGTTGTTGACAAACACTTGAGAGTTTGATATCATATCATTCGTTGTCGCAAG
>ENA-OPZW01000026-OPZW01000026.1-human-gut-metagenome-genome-assembly--contig:-NODE-26-length-11883-cov-1.111432_pt1 | contig 11883 bp, 16 predicted proteins | sample MGYA00242486_ERZ504509 | MGnify/ENA primary metagenome ERZ504509 (study PRJEB26092, sample SAMD00036233) | human gut metagenome | host: Homo sapiens | study: EMG produced TPA metagenomics assembly of...
ATTTACAGAGCTTGACGAAGAGCAGCTCGAACAACCCGATAATATGGTAAAAAGCCTGGAAAATAAAGATACAGCTCTTCAGATTCATCTTATACTGCACGAGCTTGATGAGCCCTACAAGGAGGTCTTTCAGCTTAGAATATTTGGTGAATTGCCATTCTCACAAATAGGCATGATATTTGAAAAAACAGAGAACTGGGCACGGGTAACTTACCATAGAGCCAGACTGAAAATCAAAGAAAGGATGGATAGAAATGAATAATCCAATTACACAATCAACCAATGAAACCTGCAATATAGTTCAGGATTTACTCCCACTATACTATGACGATGTATGCAGTCCCTCAAGCAAAAGGCTTGTTGAAAAACACCTTAAGACTTGTGAAAAATGTCAAAATACATACAATGAGCTAAAAAACGATTCTATTGATTCAATGATAAAAAAAGAGGCCGACAGTGTATTAAAGCAGCATGAGAAAAAGGAAAAATCTGCTGCCTACAAGACCGGAGTCATAATAGCCGGATTACTGCTTATCCCAATACTCATTACATTCATAGTATGCCTGTCAAATGGCGGTGGTTTAAATACCTTTGCGGTGGTAACAGCATCTATGCTTCTTGTAGCTGCAATGACAGTTGTTCCACTTATGGCACAACAGAAAAAACTTACCAAATGCATAATCTGCGGTGTTTTTGCTCTGCTCTTGATATTCTTTTTTGTTGACAGAATGTATAGTTCAAATGAATTTATGCTTTGGTCTGTTCCAACTATATTTGGATTATCAATTGTTCTCTTTCCGTTTGTCATCAGAGGAATTGAGCTTCCACCTGTTTTATCAGACAAAAAAGCTCTTATCACTATGCTGTGGGATACCTTATGGCTTTTCCTCACAATCATTGAGGTGTGTGGTCATACAACGATGTTGCCGGAATGAAGGCCGGCTGCATTATAGCATTTGTCTTTGTACTTGCAGCCTGGCTCATATTTTTTGATGCACGATATTTAAACGCAAACGGATTTATAAAATCCGCAATTATAGTTTTGATAGCTTCGGTTTGGACAGCTTTTGCCGATGACATATGCGAGTTTTTAATTTTTGGCACCAGACAAATCACTATAAAGTCCATGAATTTTTCTGACTGGACTTCCAATATCTGCGTGAATGCCAATGTTTACGCTATTGTGCTTGTGTCCGGCGTTATTATCGCCTCTATACTTTTCGTAGCAGGCGGTATCAGAGCATTTGCTAATAAGAAATAAATTAGTTTTCTCTTTGAAATATTATTACAAAACCCCTCCCACAGACTTCTATCCGTGGGAGGGTTTTATAGTCATTATTCAATAAGTGCCTACAGATTAGCAAACACCCTGTGCAAGCATAGCGTCAACTACTTTCTCAAAGCCTGCGATATTTGCACCTGCAACATAGTCAGTCTTTCCACCAACTGTTGCATCGTATCTCTTAGCAGCATCACTGATGTTAGCGTAGATTGTCTCCATAATGCCCTTGAGCTTTCCGTCAACCTCTTCGAATGTCCATGAAAGTCTCTCAGAGTTCTGGCTCATCTCAAGTGCTGATGTAGCAACACCACCTGCATTGGCAGCTTTACCACCTACGAAGAGTACTCCGTTCTCCTGAAGGTATTTTGTAGCCTCAAGAGTTGTAGGCATGTTAGCACCCTCTGTAACAGATGTAACACCGTTTGCTACGAGCATCTTTGCATCGTCAATATCTAACTCGTTCTGTGTAGCACATGGAAGAGCAAGGTCTACCTTGTACTGCCATACGCCGTGCTCACCGTTCTGCTTTGCATGATACTCAGCAGTTGACTTAGCAGCTGCATACTCAGTAAGACGGGCACGCTTAACTTCCTTAACTTCCTTAAGAAGAGCAACATCAATTCCGTTTGGATCATAAATCCATCCGGTAGAATCAGAACATGTTACAACCTTGACACCGAGCTGCTGTGCCTTCTCGATTGCGTAGATAGCAACGTTACCAGATCCGGAAACTGCTGCTGTCTTTCCCTCAAGGCTCATACCATGATCTTTCCATAATGCGTTAGTAAGATATAACAGACCATATCCGGTAGCCTGTGTACGTGCAAGAGATCCACCATAGGTAAGACCCTTACCAGTCAGCACACCTTCGTATGATCCACGAATTCTCTTATACTGTCCAAATAAGAAGCCGATCTCTCTTGCACCTGTTCCGATATCTCCGGCCGGTACGTCAACGTCTGCTCCGATATATTTGCAAAGTTCTGTCATGAAGCTCTGGCAGAATGCCATGATCTCTCTGTCAGATTTACCCTTAGGATCGAAATCAGAACCACCTTTACCACCACCAATTGGAAGTGTTGTAAGAGAATTCTTAAATACCTGCTCGAAACCTAAGAACTTGATAATACCCAGGTTTACAGAAGGATGAAGTCTTAAACCTCCCTTGTATGGTCCAATGGAATTATTGAACTGTACACGGAAACCTCTGTTTACCTGAACCTGTCCGTTGTCATCTACCCAAGGAACACGGAACATGATCTGACGATCCGGCTCTGTGATTCTCTCAAGAATCGCATTCTTTCTGTATAATTCCTCATTTGCCTCGATTACAGGTCTTAAAGAATCAAGAACCTCTGTTACTGCCTGTAAGAACTCAGGCTGATCTGCGTTTTTCTTCTTTACTACTTCGAGTACTTCATCAACATAGCTCATTTTTATATCTCCTTTACAAAATTATTTTTCACATCAACAAGTTTATTTTATATAAATCTATTGCTATAATCAAGTAATTTTTGAAAGTTTTATATAAAAAAAATTCATTTTATTTATTATCTTCATTTATATTATCCCAGTTTTGGTACTGATTCTCCTCATCATCGGAATATACCACCTTAAAATAATCCGAGAGTTTTGCAAGTGAAGTTATAAGAACTTTCATTTCGTCATCCGAAAGATCATCCTTTATATGCTCTATCATATGACGGTGAAACTGCTCATGATGATAGTATGCACTCTTTCCCTTGTCGGTGAGTGAGAGCTTTACCACACGCTTATCCTCCTCACTGCGGATACGGTTCACGTATCCCTTGCGGGTGAGACCATCTATTGCCTTTGTCAGCGTGCCCAGAGTGATAGACATAAGCTTGGCTACGGTGCCGGAGCGCTTTGGCTCATCGACTCCTATTGCCTCTATTATGTGCATATCGTTGATAGAAATATCAGAAAATTCGTCTGTTATCAGACATCTGCCCTCTATCTCTGTCAAATCCTTGAACAGACACACCAATAATTCATTTAAAGTTTCATCTGCCGTCATAAATACCTCTTTCTATTGCCACTCTATGGCGCAGGCTCCCCATGTAAGTCCTGCTCCAAAGCCTGATAAAATTATTTTTTCCTCATGCTTTATCATACCATCTTTGCGGACTTTATCAAGCAAAATCGGCACACTTGCCGCAGAAATATTTCCACACTGCTGTAAATTGGTCGGAAATTTGTCCATAGGCTGCTTAAGCCTCTTGGCAACCGACTCAATAATACGGATATTGGCCTGATGCAGCACATAGACATCCACATCATCTGCGCTCCAGCCGATTTCATCAAGCAGCTCATTTATAGCCTTTGGCACTGTCTTTACCGCAAACTTGTATACAGCAGGACCGTCCATGGTTACATAGCCACCGAGTGCAGACTGCTTTCCATTGTCGGTAAACGGATTGACTACAGGACGATTGTCTCCGTCAAGCGCCTCACCGCCTTTTCCGTCCGAGCCCTGTACAAAGCCCTTAAAAGCATCGCCCTCGTCTGTCACAACGGCTGCTCCTGCTCCGTCTCCGAAGAGTACCACAGGTGCTTCTGTCATTCCCAGTCCATTATTTTTGAAAGAACCTCTGCTCCCACTACGACTGCCTTGTGAAACCTGCCGGTCTTAAAATATGCATCCGCTGTGGCAAGCCCGAATAAAAAGCCTGAACATGCGGCATTTATGTCAAATGCCACTGCACTGCCTGCACCTATCTCAGCCTGAATCTGACATGCGAGCGATGGAACGATTTTGTCTGTGGATACGCTTGCCGCTATTATCAAGTCTATCTCACTTCCGTCAATCCCCGCATCCTGCAGCGCACTTTTTACTGCATCACAGGCAAGTGAGGTGGTTGTCTCAGTCGTTGCAATGTGTCTGTTTCTTATTCCTGTACGCGAGCTGATCCACTCGTCAGATGTGTCCATTATGGCTGCCAGGTCATCGTTTGAGACCACTCTCTGTGGCAGGCAGCTTCCTGTTCCAACTATCTTCATAGAATTTCCTTTCCGGGACTAGAACTTGCGGAAACGCTTGTATCTTTCCTCCAAGAGCTGGTCCTTTGTCAATTTGCTTTCTTTTTCCAAGAATTTCTTCATGTTGCCCTTCATGTAGTTTCCGATTGATGAAAGGGCATCCTCGTCGCTCCGCCAAACTCAGGTATTATATCATCCACGACATCAAGCTCCTTTAAGTCGTGTGCTGTAATCTTCATTACCTCTGCGGCTTCCTTTGCACGCTTTCCGTCCTTCCAGAGGATAGATGCAAAGCCTTCTGGCGAAAGGATTGAGTATGTGGCATTTTCCATCATCCACACTTCATTTCCTACAGAAAGAGCTAAAGCTCCGCCGCTTCCGCCTTCTCCTATCATGAGACAAAGGATTGGCACCTTGATGCCGCTCATCTCATAAAGGTTTCTTGCGATTGCCTCACCCTGTCCGTTTTCCTCTGCTTCCATTCCCGGATAAGCTCCTGATGTATTGACAAAGGTTATGATCGGACGGTTGAATTTCTCTGCCTGCTTCATGAGGCGCAGTGCCTTGCGGTAGCCCTCCGGTGATGGCATACCATAGTTTCTCTTTGCGCAGTCCTCAAGGTCTTTTCCCTTGTGGACACCGATAACTGTAACCGGCTGGCCGTCTAAATATGCGATTCCGCCTACGATAGCCGGGTCATCGCGGAAATATCTGTCTCCGTGCAGCTCCATAAACTCATCAAAGATATAGTCCATATAGTCAACCGATGCAAGTCTCTTAATCTGTCTTGCGGCGCTGACCTTGTCCCATACCTTAAATGGCTTAGCCTTTGCCTCGCGCTCCTTCATAAGCTCTGTCGGCTCGTAATTGTCGTCTGAGTGAAGCGGGTCAAAATTGGCATAGCCTGTGGTAGGTCTGTGAGCACGTAAAATCTTGTAAAGAGTCTTCTTTAAATCCTCACGCTCAACTATCATATCTACAAAGCCGTGCTCAAGCTGGAACTCTGCCCTCTGGAAGCCCTCAGGCAGCTTCTGTCCGATGGTCTGCTCGATAACACGAGGACCCGCAAAGCCGATAAGTGCCTTTGGCTCTGCAAGAATGATGTCTCCAAGCATTGCAAAGCTGGCTGTCACACCACCTGTTGTAGGATCTGTGAGTACAGGCACATATAAAAGTCCTGCCTCTGAATGACGTTTTGCTGCGGCTGAGGTCTTTGCCATCTGCATCAGCGAAATGATACCCTCCTGCATTCTGGCACCGCCTGAACAGCAGAATAATATAACCGGAAGTCTTTCCTCTGTGGCACGCTCAAATGCGCTTGTGATTTTCTCACCAACCACATGGCCCATGCTTCCCATCATAAATCTTGAATCAATTACACCAAGCACTGTCTCCTCGCCGTAAATCTTTGTCTTACCGATGACAATACCCTCAGAAAGTCCTGTTTTCTCCTGAGTCTTTGCAATTTTCTCCTCATACTCAGGGAAATTGAGAGGATTTCCTGTTGTAAGCTCTGTAAACCATGGCTCAAATGCTTCCTTGTCGGAAACCATTCTGATTCTGTTTTTAGCACGCACACGGAAATAATAATTACACTCATAGCAGACGTATTTGTGCTGTTTTACAACTGATTTGAGCACAGTCTTGCCACACTTGGGACAAACGATTGTCTCAGGGGCATCCTCTTTTGTTTCCTGTGCTACACCGGCATTTTTGCCATCTGCGGCTGTTTTTTCGCTCTCAGCGTTCTTGGCTAAAGTCTCTTCAGCCTCTATATTTTTATCTTTCTTCTTGAATAACTTCATCATGTCTCCTTATGCAATTAACCTATTGCAAATGTAAGCTCCGCCATACAGGCAACCTTGCCATTTACCCTGGCAACAGCCTTGCCCACACCGATAGGACCCTTAACCTTTATAATCTCAGTGGTCAGCTCCAGAGTATCTCCCGGAACCACCTTCTGCTTGAACTTGGCATTATTAATGCCTGCAAAATATGCAGTCTTGCCCTTCCACTCATCCTGACAAAGAATGGCAACTGCACCGGTCTGCGCCAAAGCCTCAATAATAAGCACTCCCGGCATCACCGGATTTCCCGGAAAATGTCCCATAAAATGCGGCTCATTCATAGTCACATTCTTCTTAGCCACACACTTTACGCCCGGCTCCAGTTCCTCAACCGTATCAATGAGAAGAAACGGACTGCGGTGCGGCAGAATATCCATAATCTGCTGCGTATTCAAAACTGACATATACATCTATCCTTCTCAATTTACTCCAAACTATCTACATGCTTCGCGCTCAACAAAGTGGAGCCGGGAAGCACACAGTGTGTTCTGAATAAAAAATATGAACTGTCACGGCGTTCCATCCACTCCAATAGCATGAAGCACTAACACCATATCACAGCCTGTCCGTGCAAAATGCCGTGACTGACTTCATATTTTTTATGAGGAATATACTGTGTGCTCCACCGGACCTCACAGTCTAAATTCGCGAAGCCCTAAAAAGCAGAAGCTATTTATTTATAAGCCTTGAGCAGAATACTTGCATTATGTCCACCGAATCCCAGTGAATTGCTCAGTGCATACTCAACAGGCTCCTCATAGCTGTCCTTGCAGTAATTGAGGTCAATCTCCTCATCAGGAGTCTCATAGCCAACAGTCTTATGTATAAATCCATCCTGGATTTCCTTCACACATGTTATAAACTCAACAGCTCCCGCTGCTCCGAGCAGATGTCCTATCATAGACTTTGTTGAATTGATTTTAAGATTTGCAGCCTCATCACCGAACGCAAGCTTGATTGCTCTTGTCTCAAAGAGATCATTGTGATGTGTGCCTGTTCCGTGAGCATTGATATATTTTACATCTGCCGGTGTGACACCTGCATCTCTCATGGCATTGGTCATGGCTCTTGCTGCGCCTGCGCCATCCTCCTGCGGAGATGTGATATGGTATGCATCAGATGAGCAGCCGTATCCGACTACCTCTGCATAAATCTTTGCACCTCTTGCCTTTGCATGCTCAAGCTCTTCAAGGATAACTACTCCTGCGCCCTCACCCATTACAAAGCCGCTTCTGTTCTTGTCAAACGGAAGTGAGCACTTTGCCGGATCATCTACTGTAGAAAGCGCTGTAAGTGCTGTAAATCCTGCAATTCCGATAGGACATACACTGCCCTCTGTACACCGGCTACCATCACGTCAGCCTCACCGTACTGGATGCTTCTGTATGCCTCACCGATTGTGTTTGTTCCTGTAGCACAGGCTGTTACATCATTGATACTCTTTCCCTTGAGACCGAACTGGATGGAAACATTTCCTGCTGCCATGTTACAGATCATAAGCGGAACAAGCAGAGGATTTACTCTGTTTGGGCCCTTTTCATAAAGCTTTTGTGTCTCGCGCTCCATAGCCTGAAGACTTCCGATACCTGAACCGATGGCACATCCAACCATGTATGGATCTTCCTTTTCGATATCAAGTCCGCTATCATCAATTGCCTGCTTTGCTGCAGCCACAGCGTACTGTGAGAATGGCTCCATTCTCTTTGCAGCCTTTCTGTCCATAAAATCCTGCGGGTTAAAATCCTTAAGCTCTGCTGCAATGTGACATTTATAATCTGTTGTGTCAAATTTTGTGATGTGGTCAAATCCGATTTTTCCGGCCTTTACCGATGTCCAGAAATCGTCCACATTATTTCCGATTGGTGTTACTGCTCCAAGTCCTGTTACAACTACTCTTCTACTCATATTGCCATTCCTCCGTCAACAGACAGCACCTGGCCTGTGATGTAGCCTGCTGCATCTGATGCTAAAAATAATACTGCGTTTGCGATATCCTTTGTGTTTCCCGGTCTGCCAAGCGGAATCTGTGATAAAAGATTCTCCTTTGCCGCATCGGCAAGCACATCTGTCATCTCGGTCTCTACAAAGCCCGGTGCCACTGCGTTTGCTGTGATTCCACGGCTGGCAAGCTCTCTGGCTACAGCCTTTGTGAGTCCTATAACTCCTGCCTTGCTGGCGCTGTAGTTGGCCTGTCCTGCATTTCCGAGTATTCCGGAAACTGATGAAATATTTGATAATTCTTCCTGATTTCTGCTTCAAGAAATAGCGTGACATATGACGGATTGTGTTGAACGCACCCTTAAGGTTTGTGTCGAGCACTGCGTCATAGTCTGCCTCGCTCATCTTCATGATGAGACCGTCTCTTGTGATTCCTGCGTTGTTTACGAGGATATCTATGTGCTTGTACTCCTTGATGAGCGCTGTTATCATATTCTGGCACTCGTCAAAATCAGATACATTGCACTGATAAGAAACTGCATCACCGCCTGCTGCCTTTATCTCTGCAACAACGGCATCTGCCTTTTCCTTTGAACCATTATAATTTACTATTACAAAGGCGTGTGCTGCGGCAAGTGTAAGAGCTATCTGTCTTCCAATTCCACGGCTTGCGCCTGTAACCAGGGCATTTTTACCTGTTAACATACTTTTCAAAATCCTCCAGTTTGTCTATGTTTACGACTTTTACGTCTCTATTTATCTTTCTCATAAATCCGCTGAGTGAGCGTCCCGGTCCGATTTCCACGAACTCATCTGCACCGTCTGCGATAAGGCGCTCGATGGTCTGCTGCCAGCGTACTGACGATGAAACCTGCTTTGTCAGATAATCCTTGACGTCTGCCGGTGACTTCACATAGTCTGCTGTGACATTTGTGATATATGGCACCTTGATATCGTGGATTTCTACACTCTCAAGTGCATCTGCGAGCTTTTTCTCCTGCACCCTTAAGCATTGCTGAATGGAAAGGTCCGCTGACCTTGAGCGGTACGCATCTCTTGGCGCCTGCCTCGCTGCATGCTGCTGCGGCGGCATCTACTGCTGCCTTTTCTCCTGTGATAACAATCTGTCCCGGGCAGTTATAGTTGGCTACCGATACCACTGAATTTGTCTCATCTGCTGTCTTTTTGCAAATATCCTCAATGACCTGCGGATCAAGTCCTAAAACCGCTGTCATGGCTCCACCTGTAGGAACTGCCTCCTGCATGTAGATTCCTCTTTTTCTGACAACTGCGAATGCATCTGCCATAGTCATGGCTCCTGATGCGATGAGAGCACCATATTCCCCAAGCTTAAGCCTGCTGTGACATCAGGTGTGATACCTTTGTCAATGATTGCCTGATATATAGCTGCCTCAACTGCAAGCATACATATCTGTGTGTACTCTGTAATGTTCAGCTTGTCATTTTCCTCAAAGCATAATGCCGGAATATCCAAGCCTGTCTGTTCACTGGCAAGGTCGATTACTGCCTTTGCATTTGGCATTGTATCGTAAAACTCCTTACCCATTCCTATATACTGTGAGCCCTGTCCGGGAAACATAAATACTCTCTTACCCATTTTCGGTTTCTCCTTATTTCTGACAGGATACCGTAAGCCACTCTTTGCAGGCGGCCCGGTATCCTTAAATTTGCATGTAAAAGTGAATACTGTCTATTTGTTCAGTCCCACTACATCCTCAATGATTTCTTTGCAGGTTTCCTCTTTCTTTACGAGGCCTGCGCTCTGACCTGCCATGACGCTGCCATATACGGTATCTCCGTCTACAACGGCTTTTCTGAGTGCGCCAAGTGTCATTTTTTCGAGCTCTTCAAATGGAGCTCCTTCCTTTTCCAGCTTGAGATATTGTCTGGTCATCTTGTTTCTGAGCACTCTGATCGGATGGCCTGTGCTCATTCCTGTAACCTCGGAATCTATATCCTTGGCCTTAATGACCTTCTGCTTATAGTTTTCATGTACTATCGATTCTTTTGCGGTGACAAAGCGTGTACCCATCTGGACTGCCTCTGCACCGAGTGCAAATGCTGCATTGAAGCCTCTGTTGTCTGCAATTCCGCCTGCTGCGATAACAGGGATGCTCACTGCATCAACAACCTGTGGCACAAGTGTCATGGTAGTCTGTGCTCCGATATGTCCGCCTGACTCCATTCCCTCGGCGATTACCGCACTTGCCCCGCCTCTCTCCATGAGCTTTGCGAGTGCTACGCTTGCAACTACAGGGATTACGATGACGCCTGCTTCTTTCCACATATCCATGTACTTTGCAGGGTTTCCTGCGCCGGTGGTGACTACCTTTACCTTTTCCTCGGCGATGATTTTTGCTATCTCATCGGCCTCCGGATTCATAAGCATGAGGTTGACTCCGAACGGCTTATCTGTCTCCTTCTTTGCAGCGACTATCTGCTCCTTTACCCATGAAGCCGGGGCTCCGCCTGCTCCGATGATGCCAAGTCCGCCTGCATTGGACACAGCGCTGGCAAGCTCATGGGTTGCTACCCATGCCATGCCACCCTGAATGACCGGATATTTGATTCCAAGAAGCTTTGTTATTCTTGTCTCCATGTCTTTTAAGCCTCTACACCTTTGTTCTTAAGATACTCAATGATGTCGTTTACTGTTGCGATTTTCTCTAAATCCTCTGAAGGGATTTCTACTCCGTACTCCTCCTCGAGTGCCATTACAAGCTCGAAAAGATCTAATGAATCTGCCTCAAGATCCTCCTTGAAGTTTGACTCTAATTTGATATCATCCTCGTCAATTCCTAACTGATCTGCTACGATTTCCTTGATTTTCTCCAACATATTTCTGTTCTCCTTTTTCTGTGTTTATTTTCGGTTTTGTGTGCTGGTATATTTGCACTAGTTTGCATGTCAAATATTTTCATTATCAAATCATTTGACAGTGAAAGTATATCACATTTAAAATAGTTGTCAAGTCAAAGTATTTTTATTTTTCATTTTTTATGGTAAGGGAGCAGGCGGGCAGAAAATTCCCCATCCAAAACGTCTCCTACCAGCAGCCAAGAGGCTGTAAGAATTGTAAGTCAGGTTTTCTATGCCTGACGCAGCCGGCTTTTACGCGCCGTCCTTGGCGCGGTAACGCCTCGCCCGTGCTTCCATGCACGTGCGCTGCTGTGTACCTATTACAATTCCAACAGCCTCTAAGCAGCTTCGTACAAACTCATTGTATGGGCAATTTTCTGCCCGCCTGCTCCCTTACACTGTGACAATAATATACAATAAAAAACAGACTGTAATTATGAGTGGTCAGCTCAATTTTACAGTCTGCTCTATATTAATCTCTCAAACACCCAACCGGCACAACCCGAACTCCTGACTCCGTGGTATATGCCATGGTTGCATTTGCGCAAATCACAATCAGTGCCGATGGTTCTTTATATACATCACGTGGATGTTTTTCTTTTTCCAATGCTTTCTCATTATATTTTAAGATAATATCCTTGAATCGCAGCAAGGATTTTTCCGCTTCCGGAATCTTGTTCACTCCGGTTTTTATTTCAATAAGCGCATAACGGCCGTCCTCCAACTGATAGACTGCATCTGCTTCTACGCCCATATCATCTGTATAATGCATCACTCTGGCATTGTGCTTTTCAGCAAATACAAGTAAATCTCTAAGCACCATATTTTCAAATACATGCCCAAATAGATCCAAATCGTTGATAAAATAGTCCGGATTAACACCAAGCGCAGCCAATCCTATAGAGGGATCAACAAATATATGCTTTTTTGGCAGCT
>ENA-OPZW01000027-OPZW01000027.1-human-gut-metagenome-genome-assembly--contig:-NODE-27-length-11875-cov-1.342782_pt1 | contig 11875 bp, 16 predicted proteins | sample MGYA00242486_ERZ504509 | MGnify/ENA primary metagenome ERZ504509 (study PRJEB26092, sample SAMD00036233) | human gut metagenome | host: Homo sapiens | study: EMG produced TPA metagenomics assembly of...
TTAAAAATCTGAGACGGATTCAGTAGATGATGAAGAATTAAGTAATAATGTTGAGAAGAATGCTGGAACTTCTTTGAATAATGCAAGTAGTGAGGAATCATTAACAGAGGGGAACTCATTGGAAGCAGAGGACTCAGAGAATGTGCTGGAACAGAACACGGATTCTGACGTTTCAACGCAGGAAGATACAGCCTACAGTTATAACAGCACAAGCACTTCAGGAGCAGTAACACTAAAGGTTGAATGGAATGAACCGGTCTTAGGACAGGATACTACATTTCATGTTTCTGCAATGGGTGGTAGTGGCGCTTACAAATTCAGTGCCCATCGGGGACGGGAATAGTGGCTTTTTTTGTGTCCCTGGTGGTAGTTTGTTACATAGACATATAAACTGGCTGAATAATACGGTGTGACACAAGAATATTTAATGAAAATGAAAATGTGAATGGACTGGTTGAATGAAATGTTGGAATAATTCATCTTTTATCGTATAATAACGATGGAAGGAGAGGGGGATCTAGTGCTAGAAATAAATGAAGAAAGCCTTCATAATAAATTATTGGAACATAAAAATCATATTGGTTTTAATTGTGCAGAGGGAAGTCTCATTATAGCGAGTGGATTGGCATTTGTGTATACCATTGTTTCGGGAAAAATTAATAATAATATATTAAATATTGTATCTTGGGGTTTTGCGGGTGGACAGATCATTTATGGCTTGGCTCAGGTTATCATAGCCTTGAAAACAAAATTTAATGCTGAAAAATTATATCGGGAAATAGTGAAATTAGATGTTTCAGCACATCGTTATTCTTTGATTGCAATTAAAGATAGCTTTATGGGATATAAATCAAATCGTATACTTACGAAGTATTTTGAAGGAAAATGGAATGATATATGTTTCTTTCTTTTCCCACTGCGGCAGAGAGAGATGAAGAAAGTTTGAAAAATGCAATTGGAGCAGCGTTAAAAATACCTAGGGACGTAATACATTTATATCAAAAGGCATCGATTTACCAACCTAAAATATCTCAAGATTGGAATACTGTGCGTGCTTATTATAATACTTATTATGTAGTATATATTGATAGTTTCCCGGAATTACTAAAAAATAATGAGTTTGAAATTGATGGGGTACATTATAAATGGATGACTCTTGAACAAATGGAGCGGGAAGCCGAAAAAAAGAGCATAATAAGAATGAACGAAGGACATTTGCCCGATATATTTTTACACCTACCCGATATACGGATTTATACTCAGAACCAAGAAAAAATGTATGGAAAATGCCGCATAATGTGTGTATTCGGTTAAATCGCAAATGTGATCTTTCGTGTAAATTTTGTCTTGCATGTAGTGAAAATACGTTAATGTTAAGTACAGATGTTGTTAAGCAATGTCTCTGCCTGTTAAAAAATAACGGAGTAAGAAGAGCCAGATTAGGAGGTGGAGAATCTACGCGACATCCAGGGTTTATGGAAATTGTGAGATATAGTGTAAATCTTGGAATGGATACCATTGTATATAGTAATCTGTATGATGTAGATAAAATAATACCAGAACTTATAAAAATATCCGATTCGTGTTGTTACAAGTTTACATGGAGACGAATCATTTCATGATTTTATAACCCAGACGGAAGGGGCATATCAGAGAACTTATAATAATATTGTAAAATTAGTGTCATATAATATTCCGGTAACAATACATATGGTTTTAATGAATGAGAATGTTCATATGGTGGAACAGGTGGTTGTGGAAGCTATAAAAATTGGTGTAGACAAAGTTACGATTCAGACGTTGATTCCGCGTGAAAGAGGACGAGAATTTATAGAAGAAAATCATGCTACTGTTTTTATGCTTCGGCAAAATCTTGAAAAGGTAAGATACCTGGGAGAAAAATATAAGGGACAGATAACGATACATTACAATGATATGTATGAGAAAGAATATTATGTTCTTGAACCAGATGGATCTATATATTTGGAGTCGGGAAGCGGAGATTCTGACCAGTTGATTAGGAGATTGGTATAATGACAGAAAAAAATGATGAATAAAAGTAATGTTGGAATGTATTAGAATAGCAAGACAAAATATGGACGATGATCAGTATCCTATTGGAGCAATTATTACCGATGACAGGGGGGAAAATTATTTCTTCTTCACGAAGTTCATTAAGAAAAGAAATTAGATCCGACAAATCATCCGGAGATAGCAGCAATACGAAAGGCATCGAAAATTTTAAAAAGGCGTAAATTAAAAAAGTGCTATCTTTTTACAACTTTGGAGCCATGTCCAATGTGTACTTCTGCTGCAATTTGGGCATGTATGGAAGGAATCGTTTATGGAGCAAGTCAGGAGGAAGCAATCAAATTTGTTGAAGAATATCCAGAACATAAATTGTCGTGGAGACAAATTCCTATAACGGCGGATTATATTATTTCTAAATCAGGAGCTAAAATAAAACTTTTCGGAGGTATTCAAAAAAAGTTATGTCAAGGGCTGTTTAAATAGATGTTAGGTATGAGGTCTGCTTGTGGAAAAGTCAAGAGTAAATGCGAAAAAAAAATTAAATAAATTTTATTAGGCCCCCAAAAGGGCGTCCATTTGCTCTTGAAATACTGCACTGGCTGGCAAAAATCCGAGGATCTTCCGCGGGTAGTTGTTCAGCCAGTTTGTTATTGTCTGGATCACTTCGGCGCCGATCTCGTCGAAGTTCGTCCCCTTTGGCAGCCAGCGGCGGATCATCTTGTTGAGGTTCTCGTTACTTCCGCGCTCGTATGAGCTGTACGGGTGGCAGTAGTAGCACTTCGTCCGGGATCCCTCCGCCAGTATGCTGCGCTCTATGCGGGCAGTCCGCAAACTCGCTGCCGTTGTCTACGGTGATCGTTTGGAACACGCGAGGAAAAAGCTCGCCCCATTCCTTTTCCAGATCGTCGAGGGCTTGCACTACGCTGGCCGCGCTCTTGTCCGGGAGCTTGGCCGTGATCTCGTTACGGGTGAGCCTCTCGGTCAGGACGAGGATCGCAGCCTTGCCCGGTCTGGCACTCACTACAGTGTCCATTTCCCAGTGCCCGAAGGTGGAACGCTCGCCGATTATCTCCGGGCGCTTTTCTATACTTTCGCCTTTCGGCGCGCGCTTCTGAGTCTGTACCTTGTGGTAGCTGCGCTTCTTGTCACCCTTGACCGGGAGGTTTTTGTTTGTGAGCCTGAGGAAGATCCCCTTCTCGATATAACTGTAAATGGTGTTTTTACTCTTGATCTCTGTGTTGAACTGGAGCCCTTGCGCCTTGATTTCTCCCAGCACGGCCTCCGGGCTGTACTTTTCGTCTGCGATCTTGGTTTCTATATATTCAGCGAGGCGGTGATCGTTTCCGATTTTCAGGTCGGCGCCTTTGGCCGCAAGGTTGGCCCGGTATTTCATTTCGCTGAGGTCTGAACTGTATCGGGTTTCCTCTGTCCAGTCACTATTCCGGTGCGTGTACTGTCCGCGCTGCAGCTCGCGGTATATTGTGCTAATATGCACGCCGACAACTTCCGCGATCTCTTTCGGAGTCTTGCCGTCATTGTTCAGGGTTTCGATCCGGATCCTGTCGGATTTACTTAAGTGTTTGAATCTTCTCATGGGTTTACCTCCAATATACAAAAAATGAGGGGCAGCCGAAGCCGCCCCCTTGAATGTGTGGTGCTTATTTCTCATACTCTGCTAAAAGCTCGGACGTTTCCGCGTCTGTCACTATATCTGAGAGTTTACAACTCAGCGCTTTACAGATCCGCAGCAGCGTGGAGAGTTGCGCCTTGCTTATATCCCGGTCGCCCTGTTCGTATTTCTGATACATTCGGACGTTTACCCCGGCGGCTTCCGCGAGCTGCGACTGGGAGAGGCCAGCGGCCTGTCTGAGCTTTTGCAGTTTTTCATTCTTATAATTTACCTTTACCGTGATTTCCATGTGTCGGCCTCCTTCTTGACTTTGTTGTAGCCGGTGGATATAATAAAGGCGGTGGGTGGGAATTTCCCACCGCCGAACCTTTAGGACTGCTTAGGTTTTTGATTTGGCTTTATTGTTATCGTGATCCGTTCCACCGCTTCACTTCTTAAAGCCTTTTCGAGAACTTCGAGCAGTTCTTTTGTTTGCTTTTCTTTCTGTTCGTCCACCGTTGTGCCCTCCTTTCGTTCTTTCTGTTTTCCTCCTTTTTTCTTACTCAGGTTTTCCCTTACCTTGTAATATTATTATACACCCGTAGGTGTATATAGTCAAGCTCATTTCCTTTATTTTCGCGCTTTTTCGCATAAAAAAAGAGGCGGTTTCCCGTCTCATTTTTCATATTCCAGCAGTGTGCAAACTGGCACGCCGAGCACTGTTGCGAAGTAGCTCAGCTCGAAGTCTGGCACAACGCGGTCGCCGGTTTCGATCCGGCTCACTGCTTTCTGGTTCAGATTCAGCCCAGCCAGTTGTAGCTTGGCGGCGAGCTGTTCCTGAGATATTCCCGCCTTTTCTCGGAGGGCCCGGATCGCAGGGCCGGAGGCGTTGCACGTTCCGTTCGTGTGCTTGTAGAGTTTCAAACTTTCACCCTCCTTTATCCCAAACATGACTGATAGCTTCTTGACTTTACCATGGCCGGGCGCCTATAATTATCCCAAACATGACTAAAAGCGAATAGACGCGAAAAAGAATTAGGAGGGCATGGCATGGTTGGAAAGAAGGGCCCGTTCGGCGGGTTTTGTAATTATGGAATTTTTGGGATCTGGGGAAAAGATCCGGGGACAGGAAAGAAAAAGTACAAAAAGGTGGACGCCGTTTCGGAGGCGGCAGCAGTAGAGAAGGCGGCGACTCTTGGCTGCGTGGATCCGCAGAGTGTCGAGGTGATCCCATTCCTCCCGCCGTCTGAAAAGCAGCAGCGGTACGCCGCAGATCTTGGCGTTCGTTTGCCGGAAGGCTGCACGGTTGTGGACGCCACCGCGTTGATCAGCAGGGCGGAGAGTGGAAACGATCCGGATCCTGCTCCCGGTCTTGTGGAGTATGCTCAGAGTTGTGGCGTTTGCTTTTCTACGCTGGCCGGAGAGGGCGGCTTGCTTGACTGTATGGTTTGCCAGCTTCCAATCAGGGAGAAGGCGATCCTTTTCGCCCATGCGGTTGCTGCCAGCGCGGCCGGTTCCGGTCTGGTGGATCCTCGAAAAACTCCGCAGTATTTGAAGTTTTGCCAGTTTGCCGATCAGGTGGCGGCGGATCCCGCTCTTGCGAAGTCGGTAGAGGGCCGCGATCGCTACGACTTCCAGAAGCCAAACACGAGATCGAAGGCATACAAGGCGGCGCTGGCCTGCTTATAAAAAATAGCCCGGTAGGAGATAACACTCCCGCCGGGCTTTCTTTATGTCCTGAACATGTCAGGGGCCTATTCTGTTTTAGATTCAGCGGCCGGAGCTTCGGCTGCGAGCTGCTGCACCGCAGTAGTGGCGATCGTTGCCGCTACGCTTGCCGCGGTTGTTGCTGCGTCGGCCGTTGCTGCCTTGATCTGGGACTCGCTGGCGGCCTTGGTTTCTCTGCATACCTGCTCGATCTTGGTTTCGAGCCATGCGTCGAAGTCGCCGTAAATCTCACGGAGGGCGGCCACGGTTGTGTCGCCGAGGATCTCCAGCGTCTTGTTTTTGGACTTCTCGAAGGCTTCGAGCTGCTTCTCTTTGGTGAATTTGCCCTCGGCTTTCAGTGAGTCCGCGAACGTCTGGGCCGTGTAGGCCACGGCCTGAGCTACGGCGTCCACTGCCATGTTCATGTATTTGGTGGCTGTCTCATTGTCCAGATCTTTCTCGATCTGGGCTGTCTGGCGTTTGAGCAGCGCCACGAGGTAGGCGCCACCGGCAGTAATGAGCAGGCAGAGGATCGGCGTCGCTGCGTTGAGGATCTGAGTCATAGCTTCGTTCATGGTGTTGGTTCTCCTTTCTGTTTTCTCCCGGATAGTACGGGCAGTTTTTACAGTCTGCTGCGTCGCACGGTGAGCCGTCCCACTCCACGAGGGAGCGGATCCAGATCACATGGACGGCCACGGCCACGATCAGCAGCAGGACACTGGCAGCCGTGCTCATTTTGAGACGTTGGCCGCGTCCACCCAGCCGTAGACATTGGACTGGCTGTCAGTGTGTACGATATGGTACGGGTGCTTTGCGCCCTTCACAATTCTGGTGACTTTGGCCGGGCCAGCTTTCGGAGATCCGGCAGCAGTTGAAGCTGCAGCGCTTCCGTAGTGAGGGCCACCAGAGAACTGAACCACGTCGCCGACTTTGATCTCAGAGCTTGCAGATCCGGCAGCGTTTCCGCCGTCGGTCGTTACGATTGCGTCGAAGTCCTTCGCTTTCAGCTTTTTGACTTCGGCGTCGGCGTTTTCTTTCTTGGAGTAGGCGCCGGTCTGTACCTTGTAGAAGCCGCCGGACTGTTTGAGAATGGCTTCAAAACCGGCAGCCTTCACCTTTTTGAGCTGAGCGTCGGCGTTTGCTTTCTGCTTATAGGCGCCGGTCTGGACGTAGTATTTCACGCCGGAACCGCCGGACGGGGTATTATTTCCGCCGGAGTTGCCGGAGTCAGTAGAGCCGAGCAGTGCGTTGATTCTGTCGGCGAGCTCCCCATATCTGGAATAAAGCCAGTCGCCGGGGCACGATTTATTTGCGAACCAGCGGTGCGCGGTGAGGACGATCTCGTTCGCCTTCGGCTCGTATGCGAGAGCCTCCTCCTTGCTGCCGAGCCAGAGCACCTTCGTTTTTCCGTTTCTCTTGCAGATGTCAGCGCAGAGCTTGATCAGTTTCTCATAAACTGCGGATTTCATGGCGTATGGTTCGGCCTTATCGCTGGCGCACTCGATCGTGATCGCTCGCTGGTCGTTTGCGTTGCTGGAGCTGCACCAGCTCCGGTTGCACTCGTCCACGATCAGGCAGACGCGGCCGTCGTACCCGATCCCGTAGTTGCAGCTTGCGTCCCTGCCTTTAGGAAAGCAGGCGCCGATCGTTTCGGCAGATAACTGGCCGACTACGCAGTGTGGCGTCAGGCGGTCGATCGAGTGGGTTCTCTTTCCACTGTGGTTAGGGCTGTAAACTGTGCAGTCCACTAATGAACTATTGCTCATGGTTTTACCTCCTTGTGTGTCGTTGGTTGTCTTGGTAGCGTATTTGTTGAAGTAGGTCTGCCCGTAGCTGGCCCGCTTCGTTTGGACGCTGGCGCTCTGATCCTTTGGCTGTTCATATTTGAGTAGCACGGCGTCGGAAGCTTGTCTCACGCTGGTGGCTTTTTTCAGCACGGCCAGCACCGCGGCGTAGCTTTCGGCGAGTTCTTTCCAGAGGAAACCGAGCTGAGTTTCCAGATCTCCGATCGAGGCACCGGCAGCCTTGACATAATTCAGGAGCGCCTCCTTGCGGCTCCAGAATGTCCACTGCGCGAGGCCGTAGCCTGCGGAGTCATGCACGAAGCCGGTATACTTTCCGGAGTCTACCGCGTCGGTGTAGTCGTCGTCTGTATAGCCGAGCTTTTTCTCGTAGGTGTTCTGGAGGTTGTGAGGGTTGAGCCCGCTCTCCGCGAACAGGTTCCCCATGAGTCCGGCGGCCCCGTATGAGTTCAGGCCCTTGCCGGTGAGGAAATTCCAGATCTTTTCCTCGTTGTTTTTTCCAGTGAGTGACATGTTCCACCTCCTTAGAAGTCGTTGAAGTTGTCCGCCTCTGGCTGCACGCCGTTGGCGTTCATCAATTTGATTTTGTTTTCAGCCTTGGCCTTCGTGTAGTAAAAACCGGTCGCGCTCGCCATTTCAGCGAACACGGCCGGGATCAGGTAGGCGAGGGCTGAGGTGTCCATGGTGGAGTAAATAATCCAGCAGGAAAAGACGGTGATCGAGATCGTCACGATCGAAACGCCGCAGAAAATAATTTTTGAAAATTCCAGCTTTTTACTTGTGGCTGCGGCCTCTCTCATTCGTTTGATCTGCTTCCGGAGCCGACGGTTTTCGGCTGTCAGTTCTCGGATCCGTTCCTCTGGATCTGTTTCGGTTTCTACCGGTTCCAGTGTTTCCTCAGTCATGGTGTCACCTCCTTAGCTTTCATAAATAGATTCGATCCCCTGCCTTGTCAGGAAGTCCTTCTGCTCATGTTTGACCTTGGCGGCATAGTCGAGGGCCGCGTGCATATCACCGTTGCAGTGGGCGTCCGGGATCCGCTGCACGGCTCTGGCTGTGGCTTCTCCGAGGGCGATCGCGGCGTTCACTCCCTGCACTAAAAAAAGCTCCTGTTGTTCGTGGAGCTTTTCGCGCTTGTCCTGAGCTTCTCGTCGCTGTTTTTCTTCTTCCTCCAGTTTCTTGCTCTGTTTCTGGATTTTCTGCTCGATACACCAGAAGCAGAACCCAGTGATCGCCGAAGGAAGGCAGGCGATCAAAACTGATTCAATTCCCATTGTGTCACCTCCTGCGGCAGCTCTATGTCTGCCATTTCTTTGCGTTTGAAAATAATATTTTTTCTCGATCCATTTCTGGAGCCCGTGAGTGGAGCAGTGCTCATAAGTCCGAAGTAGCTCTGCATGGTCGCGTCTACCGCGTCGAAGTCGATCAGCCCGGCCTCGTACTCTTTCGCTATGTAGCGCATACGTGCCTCATTTTCTTGACCGACTGAGCTGTCGGTTTGCGGTACCCCGGATAGATTCGGCAGCCCACGAAGGTGATCCCGTGCTTGACGAGTCCGATCGTGGTTTTGCTGTTCAATTCGAGGTGCAGGACTTCGTTCAGATACTTCTCGATCGCAGCTCTCCACCGGTTCAGTGTGGCCGCGTCAGGATAGAGCAGCGCCATGTCGTCCATGTATCTGTCGTAAAAATGGGCTTTCAGCTCGTGCTTGATATACTGATCCAGCTCATTGAGGCAGACGTTCGCGAGTAGCTGGCTCGTTAGGTTTCCGATCGGCATACCTACCTCGAACAGTCTTTCAGACGGTGGGATCTCGTCGGCGGACTTTCCCGGAGGCAGTCCGAAGGGCGTATGGTCGCAATTTATAATCGTTTCCATAAGCCAGAGGTAGCCGTCCTCGTTCGGGAACTTCCGGCGGAGTATGTCGAGCAGTACCCTGTGATCCACCCGGTAAAAATACTTTGATACGTCCAGTTTCAGGTAGTACCATTTGCCCGGCTTTCGATCCACGAGCGTGCACCAGTATTGAAGCCGGTCGGCTGCTCTGGTGGTTCCTTTTCCCACCCTGCACCCGTAGCTGTGGTATATCATGCCATTGTCGAGGTACTGGTTTGTCTGGAGATAGATCGCCCACTGCACGACACGATCCCGGAAGCCCAGAGCCATGACGAGCCGTTTCTTCGGTTCATGGACGTAGAACTGCCGGTACCGGCCCACTTTGTAGGTGTGCCAGATCAAGTCGTTTTGTATGCTGATCAGGTTTTCCTCCAGATTCGCCGCGAAGGCGGTCACGTCGTTGCGGTACCACTTCTCGCTTGCTGCCTCGTGGTATGCGTCCAGAAGATTCTCCCACGAGTATATTCTCTCCAGAAGGGAGGGCTGGTTTCTTGGATCCATGTCCTCGTTCCTCCTTGTGTTGTCATAATAATGGCCCGCGTGTGACAATCCTTGGCGAGATCTTTCCGCTATGGCAGCCACGCCATAGGATCCGGATCTGCCTTCTGTCCGCATAGCAGACAACGGCCAGCCTGCGCGGTTTGCTCGGTGTCCCCGGTGGCCTCCACCGACAGAGCAGCACGAGCGTGTATCTTTGGCCTTGTCGGCCGGGAAATGCATCCCTTTTGCCTTGGTGTTTCTGCTGGGCCTTGGCCCTCAGAAAATAAACAAATAAGGCAAGAGCGGCACGGAAGCCGATGTTCGTGTTCGCATTGCTGCGGGAGTTGTTGCCGTTGAGGTAGAACACACCAGCGTTCGAACCGTTGTTCCAGTTGCCCCCGCGATACACGCAGCGCCTCCTTTATCTCGACACATTCCCCACGGGCTTTACTCGTTCGACTTTTTCCAGCCGCCGAGCATACGCCCGATTTCGTTCAGCTCCTTGCTCCATATTTCGTGGAGCCCCGGAGAGATCAGGCGATCCTCCGGAGAAACTGCCGTGTCTACGAGAGAGCGCAGCACGTCCAGCTTGGTGTCCATTTTATTCTGGAGTTCTACCCGGCGCGAGCCTCTGGCCCTGTTGGCCTCAATGCAGAGCTCCAGCATATCCATGAACGCCGCCGTCATGTGTTTGCGATACTCGAATTTTTCGGGTTTCCGCATATTTGCGGTGCGTTCGCTCACCCGGATCATGCTCCGGACGATACGCTGCCGCAGTTGCAAGTTGTCCATGTTGTTACTCCTTAAAAGGGTAGAGGGTGGCTTGGTGTGCCACCCTCATGCCAGATTTTCAGATTGCCAGATTACCGGATTTCCGGGATATAAGCGGCACGGAAGCCGACGTCCGTGTTCGCAAGGCTGCGGGAGTTGCCGCCGTAGAGGTAGAACACACCAGCGTGCGAACCGTTGCCCCAGTTGCCCCCGCGAAACACGCAGCGCTCGGCTACGCCGTTATTCCACCACATGTAGTCGCCCTCGTATACGTCAGTAGTGGCGTCGGAGTCCGGGAGAAGGGCGAGAGCGCGCAGCATAACCTTGGCAGCGTCTCCGATCGAGCTGTCAGCAGTAGCCTGATAAAAGGCGCAGCTTCGGCTTTCATCTTTTGCGTTGGTGATCGAAGTAGAGTACGTCCACTTGTTGTTCACATAGTCCAGTTTTACGGTTTTACCGGAAACATGGGCGGAGCTGTCGGTCGTCTTGCTCTCAGGATCTACAAGGGCGCCGTCTGCGGCGTTGATGGCCTTCCAGCATGTGCTCGTTGCGTTCTGAGGGTTGTCCGGATCGGCTGCGTCGTTGTTTGCGAGGATCTGAAGCTCGCCCCAAACAAGGCGGATTCCTCCCTGCCATTCCCACACGTTGCCGTTCAGATCCCAGATACCAGCCATGGTCTTGTCGTGGCTCCATGAGATCGGGCCGGTGCCAGTTGCAACTCTCGCAATCTTGCTGCTTTCGTAGTAGCTCGGCACGGCTTTGTAATTACTTTCGCGGCTGTCTTTGCCGTAGTTGTTGTTACCATACGGGAGGAAGCCGTTTTTCTTGCACCAGAGAGCGATCGCGGCCCATTCTGCGTTAGTGCTCAGGTGCCAGCCTGCGCCCTTGGCCTCGCAGCGTGCGCGTGCGGTGTCGAAGTTGATACTTGCGGTCGGATCTTCGCCCGGCAGGCTGTACGCTACGGAGTTGTAAACCTTGGCCTGATACTTGCCGTAGTAAAAGCCGGGGATTTCCACGCCGTTGACGATAAAGGCCGGGTGGGTGCTGTCATTTCCGCCGGTGAGTACGTCCGAGTTCTTAAACTTCGGGATATACACCAGAACGGAAGGGAGATCGGTGTCGTCTGTCTTGACGACGTTGTTCGGGCAGATCATTTTTACTGCCAGATTGGTGAGGTCAAAATTTGCCATTTTCTTGTGCTCCTTTCTGCTTATTCAATGCTCCAGAGGATCAGCTTCACCTCTGCCATGTCGAGCGGGTTCTTTGTGCGCTCTACGGTCTGGCGGTTGGTATCGCCGGACTCGTCGGCGCCTTCCTGCGGTTCGATCGGTGTCTCGGTATAGGTTGCGGCCGGGATCTCGATCTGGGCCACATAGCGGCCGCCGGGCTGGGTGCCGAGCATGAGATCACCGCCGCGATCCATGCACACGTCGAGGGTGCGGGCCTCGTCGCCCTGATACTTGGTAACCTTGACGCTGAGCGCGTCGTCGTCGAAGCTGAGACGGTAGCCGTCCTGCTCCCACTGGATCTTTTCGCCGGTGTTCTTCTCGACTCACCTGCACGTCGTTGACTTTTTGCC